>Ga0209555_10000054_pt1 | contig 88344 bp, 86 predicted proteins | sample SaaInl85LU_5_DNA_FD_184643 | JGI IMG/M metagenome (GOLD analysis project Ga0209555, IMG submission 184643) | Marine microbial communities from expanding oxygen minimum zones in the Saanich Inlet - ESP_85LU_5_DNA (SPAdes) (version 2) | ecosystem: Environmental > Aquatic > Marine > Intertidal...
ACCCAAGGTTCTTAATGTAAAACGCCTCCTATTTCTGCTTCTTTAAGCAAAAAACGGTATGATAAGCCTACGGTAACTTGGTATTGAGTAGAAAACTGCGAGCCGTTCAAATCTTCATATAATGGCAGGTCTGCTGTTGCAAAATACGTAAACCCATTCTTTGAATAACTGAGTTGAGGTACGAACAACATTTTACTTAAACCTGTTGACTCTAACTCTACATTATAGTTTACTAGCTCAACTCCATGGGCGGCTTCTATTTCTCCAACGTGTTCATACTTTAGCTGTGCAGTAAGGCCAAAATTCTTTGGCAAACTTTTAGAAAAAAACACGTTCATACTTGAGTAATCGCCAAACTTTTCGCCAAGAGAATTAAATGCTTTTTTGATGAATAAGGAATTCGCAAAAACACTAAACTTCTTTTTTGGATATGTCCTAAAGATAAAGGCATAAAACATCGCGTCTTGGGAGCCATTGGTTAATTGGGCAATTGGAGGGTTATAGGCATAGATGTCTCCAAATATTGGGTTAGAGACAAGTAGGCTAGAGTCCGTATGGCTACCTATTGGAAGCTTCAAGCCGAGCCCTAATGTTAGTTCTGTTCTATGATTTTCTTTTTTAAAGTTGAAAACATTATAGCGCGGAAACAATATCAAGTCTGATACGCCTGAAACAGAATAAGACTCGTTTCGGTTTACTATCGATTTATCTAAAAAATAACCTAATGCTACTGACATGGTTAATTTTTCACTTAAGCCATAGTCCGTTCTAAAAAAAAGATAGTCGGACCTTAGGGTGTCGCTTAAAATGGATACAGTGTCTTTATTATTATTTGTTTTGAAAAGGTGTGAACTGATGAATTGATAACTCGTTGAAATTTCCATCTGATTTTCTAGTAAGACTCCTGAAGCAGCGGCTCCAGAAATCGGACTTCCTGAACCTCCTGAACAACACCCTTGAGAATACATCAAGTTAGCAGACAGCAATAAACAGCTGGCTAGTATTATTTTTTTCATGCTTTAATTTCTGTTATTTGTTAACTATAAACGACTTTGATTGATTTAAGTACTTTAAAAAATAAACCCCCTCAGAGAAATTAGAAAGGTCTATTGATGCTTTTGAGAAAAAATTATCCGTTTTATATACTATCTTTCCTTGCGCGTTTACGATACTCATTGAAAATGGTTCTTTGTACTTGCTATCAATCGTTAAATCTTGACTTACAGGATTAGGATATATCGTTAGATTTATGTCTTCAATTTTCTTGTCGTCAGAAATAATTCCGCTTGTGGCACACTCAACCAAGGCCAAATCAATAGCATCTTTAATCCCTTCGGACGAACTATTTTCATTGAAAAATACTTTGCGCGTTTTACAGCCTAGTACAACAATTTTTGGCATTCCGTCAACGCCGTAATCGCTCATGCTAATAAGTTCGCTTGAAAACTTCTTCACATCGCCCATTTGATAATTTTCAGACCAAGTTTGAATCACAGAGCATTCATGATCGGCATAATCATCTGCTATAAAAAACTTAACTTTTTCTGGGTCGTATTCTTTAGTAACGGAAAAGGCCGTAACAGGGTCGGCAATACAGGAAGCACAAGGCATAACCCAAGCAATGACAACGACATTTCCAGCATCAAGGTCTTGAAATAAATTATAACTTTCTCCATCACAATTAGTAACAGTAAAGTCTGTGGCTGTGCTTTGACCATAAGACAAAACAGAAGAAGCTAGCGCTAGTACTATTATAAGTTTTTTCATTTTTTGGAAAGTGTTTAAATTTAGTGTTTAATCTCTATCGTATTTACAACAGTGGTGTAAGTTATTATAGGTGTCATCATCTGCTTTATACTTTTCTGTATCGTAGCCAACTGAAGCTATCTTTTTTTGAATTTCATCTACATTGGTTTTTTCAGAATGAAATTTGACCATCATAATTTCTTTTTCAGAGTTCCATTTAGCTGAAATTACACCGTCCACAGATTTGGCTGCGGTAGTAATCTTTGTGTTACACATGCCACAATTTCCTAAAACTCTAAACTTTTCTTTTACCTTATCTCCACCGGCATAAGCAACTGAAGAAACTAAAAATGTGATTAATAAAACGGATGTTAACTTATATATTCTCATAGTGTTTTTTGTTTTAGTCTTATTGTGAATGCAATTTAAAAATTAATATCTCTAAATGTATTTTCAATATTGATTTCTGCTCTGTTTCTTACTCGTTCAGCGACAAAAATGAAGAATCTGTTAATGAATGTAAAAAAGAGATAAGGTCCTGTTTTTCTTCATTAGTTAAAACAAAAGGCTGAATTAATGCGCTCTTGTTTTGATGATTTTTACCGCCCGTGGAATAGTGCTCAATCACTTCTTCTAAGGATGTCATGCTCCCGTCGTGCATATAAGGGAACGTAACAGCAATATTTCTGAGTGTTGGCACCTTAAAAATTGCCCTGTCTTTTTCCATTCCAAAAAGTCGCATACGTCCACTATCTGGATAATGATCATACATACCATTGTTTGTTAGTTCTCCATTAGTGAAGTTGAACCCGCCATGGCATTCTGAACAGTAAAGCGTGTTAAAAAAGAGGTTTTTTCCGCGCTTTTGTGTTTCGTTTAATGCCGTTGAATCACCTTGAAAATGAAACTCATCGTAAGGGGAATTCCCGCTTATAAGGGTCCTCTCATAAGCCGCTATGGCGTTAGTAATAACCCGTGGCGTTGGTTCGCTTCCATACGCTTCCATGGAAAGAGCAACATAGTCTTGATTTTTCTTCATCCTTTCAGCAACCAATATGATGTTAAAATCAAATTCATTTTTTTCATGAATCGGTATGTTTACTTGGGCTTCCAAGCTAGGATTCAGTCCATCTAATAAAAACTTATCTTGATATGCAACATTGGTAAGCGTTGGCGTATTTCTTGACACTTCTTGTCCTCTTATGCCGACCCCTTTAGTTCTTCGGTCAGTAAATGCAAATTTTGGAATATGACAACTGGCGCATGAAACGGTTGAATCTCTAGACAAAACCGTATCGAAGAATAGTTTTTTTCCTAAATCAACCCGACTTTGCGTTAGCTGATTGTCTTCTGGAATATATGGCTGCGGAAAGCCTTTCGGAATTAATAAATCGTAATCGGCTACAAACGATAGGAATAAACCCGCGAACAATAGGCTTCCAATTGTCAATAGCGACTTCATCGATTCACCGTAAACTGATGAGATTTTTGATAGCCATTACTGGATGTAAATACAGCAAAATACATACCGCTAGGCAGTTCCGATTTTACAAAGTAATTTCCTTCAAAATTAATGCCGTCTTCTTTTACAACTCTTCTCCCTTGCATATCAATAATTGACAACCCGTATGTAGACTTAGGCAGCTTGTAAAACAGTACTGGGGCGTAAGGCATTGCGTAATTTGTATATACGTATGACTGTTCAGTGTTTAACTCTTGAAGGCTGGCAGGAACGTCTGCAGTAAATACGATCTCGTTATTTGTGTTGTTTGCAGCTGTATAATTTGGGGCTAACGCGCCGTGATTAAGCCCAATAGTTGCAAAATCCATTTCACCAAACCATCTGTCTACATTCACAAATAAGGGGATATTAATATGACCGTCTTCAACGACTAATGGTTCAGTAAAGTTTATTGTATCTATGTTTCTTAACAATATATCTCCAAAAGACTCTATTTGAAATGCTTTATTAGGCGTTCCATCTCCAGTATTATCAACACTGCCGTGTAGCACTAAGAAAAAATATCCTGATGGCCAGCCCCAATCCATTGCTGGTGTTTTTGGTCCTAATGGATGAGAGGGCGGATAATTACTAGTGTTTCCATGGTTGGCATCATAGTCAACACCTAAATCGAATCGAATTGCTTCTACACTGTTTATGTCGTACGAACTATCAATAGGATAATTAGAAACATTTCCCTCGCCTAAAATATATACATCGGTTAAAGGTGTTTCCTGTCCGCCATCATGAGTAATGATTATTGAAGATAAATAATATCTAGTTGAGGTAATTTTTACCACTCTTTGTTGATCATCAGTATAGTTTTGATCTAAGGCAAATTCTTGCCCTTTAAACAGATGAGTTAGCTCTAGCGATAAGGTGTTTTGGGCTAGAGAAGTGAAAAATAATAATGTAAAAAGTAATGTTGTAAATTTCTGTTTCATAAGAGCTTAATATTTTAATTACCCGCAATTTACAAAAAATAAAATCACTGCGTTTTTAAACAGATCTCAAAATATTACACGTTCAACAACACGTTTTGATAAAACGAAACGCTAAAACTTATAAGAAATAACTCCTTAAAGCTTTACGATTTGCCCCTAAAAACTAGACCTAAACTGCTTTAAGAAACGTACATCATTCTCAAAAAATAGCCTGAGGTCATTTACTTGATATTTTAACATCGCTATTCTTTCAATGCCCATGCCAAAGGCAAAGCCGCTATACTTATTTGGGTCAATGTTGCAATTTTTGAGTACGTTGGGGTCTACCATACCGCAACCAAGAATTTCTAAATAACCGGTGTACTTACAAACATTACACCCTTTGCCCGAACAGATGTTACAAGACACATCTACTTCGGCACTTGGTTCCGTAAAAGGAAAATAAGATGGCCTCAGTCTAATTTCTGTTTTATCGCCAAACATCTCTTTAGCAAAGTACAACAAGACCTGCTTTAAGTCAGCAAATGAAACGTTTTCATCAATGTATAATCCTTCAACTTGATGAAAAATACAATGCGCACGTGCAGATATTGCCTCGTTTCTATATACCCTTCCTGGTGAAAGTGTTCGGATAGGGGGCGTGTTGTTTTCCATATACCTTACTTGCACTGAAGAGGTGTGTGTGCGTAAAAGTATATCAGGATTGGTCTGAATAAAAAAGGTGTCCTGCATGTCTCTTGCGGGGTGCTCTTCAGCTAGGTTGAGAGCTGTAAAGTTATGCCAATCGTCTTCTATTTCTGGCCCTTCGGATAAGGTAAAACCTATGCGGTTAAAAATTTCTACAATTTCATTTTTCACCAAAGACAAAGGGTGTCTGCTACCAATTGAGTCTTCTGTAACCGGCATTGTTAAATCAATATCAGAGGATGTTTTTGCTGATTTAGTAAATGCGGTTTTTCCCTCTTCAAGTTTTAGTTGAATAGTTTGTTTTAGTTGATTTAGGGCTTGTCCAAAATCTTTCTTTTGGTCGTTCGGAACGTTTTTAAAATCTGCAAACAAATCATTCATTAGCCCTTTTTTCCCCAGAAATTTAATTCTGAATTGTTCTAATTCATCGGAATCTTTAGCTACAAATGAATTTACCTCGACTAAAAGCTTTTGGACCTTCTCTAACATATTACTGTATAATACTAACTTTCATTACCGCTTTTTCAAGAGGTAGATTATTTTTATTTCTCTTTAGCTTAGAAATTTTAGAAATAATTTCTAAGCCTTTCACCACTTCTCCAAACACAGTGTAACTGCCGTCCAAATGTGGGGTGCCACCTACTGTTGAGTATATTTCTTTCTGAGTGTCTGTTAGAGACATACCCATTCTTTTTTCAATCATTTCTATTCGTTGAGCATCATAAACCTGACCTTCTACTATATAAAACTGTGAGCCTGATGACTCCTTTTTGGGGTTAACAGCATCTCCCATACGTGCTGCCGCTAAGGCGCCTTTCTTGTGAATAAGATTTGGGTTAAACTCCGCCGGTAAAGTGTAGCCTGGGCCACCATTTCCTATTTGTTGACTAGGGTTTTCTTCTTTTGAAATAGGGTCGCCTCCCTGAATCATAAAATTAGGAATCACTCTGTGAAATAAGGTGCCATTGTAAAATTCTTTTTCTATTAGCTTTATAAAGTTGTCTCGGTGAATTGGTGTTTCATTGTAAAGCTCGGCAATCATTACGCCATGTTCCGTTTCTATCTTCACTTTTACTCTGTCTTGAGCAAATGATGAGACGGATAAAATTAAGGCAAATAGAGCGGTTAAAATTCGTTTCATATAATTGTTATCTTTGAATAAGCAAATAAACAAATAATCATTTACAAAATGAAGATAAGTAAAGTACTCATTCCGTTACTATTAGTGTTTACCTTGATTTCGTGTGGCGAAGACCCTATTACTAAAGGTGTCATCACTGTTTATGATAACGAAGGCAATACCGTTTCAGGCGCTACCGTTGTTCTTTCACAAGAAGAAATTTCCGGCGTTACTCAAACGAATGTTGTGAGCACTTTAGTATCTGATTATAACGGACAAACCGAACATATTTTAGAGTTAGAAGCATTAATGAATGTTACTGCCTTTACATTATCGTCCTCTAATGATACCGTTTTACTAGGTTATAATGTTATTCGATTGGTTTATGGAAAGACCATATATGTTGATGTAGAAATCCTTCCAACTAATTAAGAAAAATATTCAACAATAGCCTCTTTTATAAGTTTGTCTTGGTCTTTTGGGTTTAAATTTGGGAGTTTTTCTGTTGATTTCCAATGCGGCCAGCCCTCTTCATCATAACCCTCAAACTCATAGAATCCCCACTGACTTAATAATGCGCAAACCGCAATATGAATTACATCTAACTTTTGGTTTTTGTTTAGCTTCAAATGTCCTTTGCCTAATTCTTGAATACCTATAAGAAACAAAATCCCTTGAAAATCTAAGTCGTCATCAAACCGCTTGTTTAGTTTCTCAACTAAATTATTCCATCTTAAATTTAATCCCTCATTCATCAAGCAAAAATACTACTTTTGAAGCGTTATGAACTACTTGGATATTATTTTGGTCATTCCTCTTTTGTGGGGGCTTTATAAAGGTGTGTCGAAAGGTATAATTAAAGAACTCGCTTCATTAATGGCTCTTATTATTGGTATTTATGGCGCGGTGCATTTTGCCGATAGTATTCAGCCGTATATTAAAAACTCCTTATCCATTGAATCGTCTTTTTTGCCAATATTATCGTTTGCCATTACCTTCATCGGTATTGTTTTAGTGGTGCGTGTCATTGGATTTATAGTGGATAAAATCATCAAATTGGTGGCCTTAGGTTTTATAAGTAGGGTTCTTGGTGGTGTATTTGGTGTGCTCAAAACTGCCTTTATAATAAGTGCCTTATTGCTCATTGTCAATACCTTTGACTACTACCTCAACTTGATTCCATTGGAACAAAAAAACGCCTCTGTATTGTACAGGCCTTTATCCAATATGATTCCTTCCATTGCGCCAAATGTCAGTGATGGTAATTCTCTAATTAATGAAGCCGAGAAAATCTGGGAAGAGGCGGAACAAAAAATTAATCCTCAAGAATAGCAGCTATTCCTGGCAATACTTTTCCTTCTAGGTATTCAAGCATGGCTCCTCCTCCTGTTGAAACATAGCTTACCTTGTCCGCTAAACCATATTTATTGATGGCGGCCACGGAATCACCTCCACCTACCAATGTGTAAGTTCCATGTTGAGTAGCTTCAGATAATGCATCTGCAACAGCCTTAGTACCATGAGAAAAGTTTTCCATTTCAAACACGCCCATTGGGCCGTTCCACAAAACAGTAGATGAATCAAGTACAACCTGAGAAAACTGTTTAGCCGTTTCTTGGCCGATATCTAAGCCCATATATCCAGATGGTATATTTTCAATGCTTGAGTTAGAAATTTTGGCTTCATTGTCGAATTTATCGGCATTAACCGAATCGGTCGGAAGGTATAAATTAACCCCTTTTTCTTTGGCTTTTTGAATAATGTCTATTGCAAGATCTAGTTTGTCGTCTTCTACTAATGAATTTCCGACATGGCCGCCTTTGGCTTTTATAAAAGTAAAAGTCATTCCGCCACCAATGATTAAGTTGTCGACCTCATCCATTAAGCGTAAAATAATTGAAATTTTTGAGGATACTTTGGCGCCTCCTACTATGGCAGTAAAGGGCTTTTTTGCACCGCCAGTAACCTTGTTTATGTTTTCAATTTCGTTAGACATCACGTAGCCAAAACATTTGTTTTTATCAAAAAACTGGGCAATGATTGCGGTTGAAGCATGCGCTCGGTGTGCGGTGCCAAACGCATCGTTAATATAAATGTCTCCGAGCTTCGAAAGCTCCTGAGCAAAGGAAACATCTCCAGCTGTTTCTTCTTTATAAAACCTTAAATTTTCTATGAGCAATACGTCGCCGCTTTTAAGAGAATTAGTCATGTCAACTACTTCTTCACCAACGCACTCATTGATGAACTTTACCTCCTTTGAAAGTAATGTGCTCAAATGAGACACCAAATGCTTCATTGATAAACTTTCATCAGTTCCCTTTGGTCTACCCCTATGAGACATAAGTATTACTTTTCCGCCCTCGTTTATGATTTTAGTAATTGTCGGAAGAGTTGCGCGCATTCTTGTGTCGTCGGTAACATTGTAGTCGGCATCCATAGGAACGTTAAAGTCTACCCTAATTAATGCCCGTTTGTCTTGAAAAGAAAGGTTGTCTAAGGTCATTATTTTGAAAATTTAGGCAAATGTATATTTTCTAAAAGTAATCTAAAAGGATTAATTCATTACCTTTGAAATCAAGTGATATAGGTCTATGCAATTCAAGGATATCCCTTCAAATATTAGAGTTAAAAACCAACTGCTTAATGCCGTTAGCAACAATAGACTTAGCCATGCTCATCTTTTTACGGGTGACGATGGCTCGTCTAATTTAGCTATGGCTCTCGCTTTTGCCCAGTACCTAATGTGTGAAAATAAAACAGAATCCGATTCTTGTGGGGTATGCCCAGCATGCATGAAATCCGATAAGCTAATTCACCCAGATTTACACTGTGTTTTTCCCGTAATCACTGGCAAGGGAACAAACCCGGTTAGCGATCATTTTATAGAAGAATGGAGGGGAGCAATTGCTTCCAATCCATATATGTCTGAAGAAGAATGGTACCTCAATCTTGGAGATACTAACAAGCAAGGTTTTATAAGCGTAAATGAAGCCCATGAACTGAGCAAAAAAACCGTGTTAAAACCTTATGAAAACTCATACCGTGTAATTATCATTTGGCATGCCGAAAAGATGCACAGTCCTGCGGCAAATAAACTTCTAAAGCTGCTAGAAGAACCCCCAGAAAAAACCATTTTTATATTACTAACTATCTCTTCTGAGAGTTTGCTTGAAACTATCGTTTCGCGTTTACAGCACACCACTATTGATCCGTGCGATGAACAAAGTTTGATTGCATTCCTCGTTGAAAAACATGGCGTAAGCACTAAAGCGGCTTCAGAAATAAGCCCATTATCTTCTGGTAATATTGGTCAGGCCATGAAGTTTATCAAAGGAAATGAGCTGTTAGAACAAAATACCGAAGAGTTCCAAAACTGGATGCGAATGTGTTATAAAGCTCGTGTTGTAGAATTATCATCGTGGGTAGACATGATAAACCGATGGGGAAGGGAACAACAAAAGGGGTTTCTTCAATATGCATTACACATGGTGCGCGAAAGTTTAATTCGGAATTTTGCGGATTCATCCGTTCAGAAGGTAAGGGAAGAGGAAGAAAATTTCACTGCAAATTTTGCCCCATTTATTCACCAAAACAATGCTATTGAAATAATTGAAGAAATTGAGCTGGCGCATAAGCATATATCTAGGAATGGAAGCTCTAAATTTATTTTTATGGATTTGACATTAAAAATGGTTGTCCTTCTTCATGTTAAAAATATAACTTTGCAAGAAACTAACTAAGATATGGGTTGTTCAGGATGTTCGACAAAATCGTGTGGCAGCAGCCTTCCCAGAGGCTGTAAAAATAACGGAAACTGTGGCTCCGGTGGCTGTAACCAACTCTCTGTATTTAACTGGCTTTCTGATATTCAAGTTTCAAACGAAAAAGAACAGTTTGATGGTGTTGAAATTCGGTTTAAAGGCAGTAGAAAAGAATTTTTCATAAACAAAGATAAACTGCCTCTAGTTGTTGGCGATGTTGTTGCGGTAGAAAGCAGTCCAGGTCATGATATTGGAGTTGTATCAATTGTCGGTGAGCTAACAAAACTTCAAATGAAAAAGAAGTTAAAATCATCTTCAACAGACGGCCTTAAAGCAATTTACAGAAAAGCAAGCGAAAAGGATATTGAAAAATGGCGTGAAGCAACAGCTTTAGAAGATTCCACCATGTATGGTGCAAGAAAAATTGCCGAATATTTAGGGCTTGAAATGAAGATTAGCGATGTGGAATATCAAGGAGATAAAACTAAAGCTACATTTTATTACACCGCCAAAGGTCGGGTTGATTTTAGAGAATTAGTTAAGCGCCTTTCCACGGAGTTTAGAATACGAATAGAAATGAAGCAAATAGGCGCCCGGCAAGAGTCTGCCAGATTAGGCGGTATTGGTGCTTGTGGAAGAGAACTGTGTTGCTCGTCTTGGTTAACGGATTTTAGAACAGTAAGCACCTCATCTGCTAGGTATCAACAATTGTCCATTAACCCCCAAAAATTGGCTGGTCAGTGCGGTAAATTAAAGTGTTGTCTAAATTTTGAGCTTGATGGATATATGGAAGGAATTAAAGAATTTCCAAGTCCACAAACAAAGATCAAAACTAACGCTGGCAATTGTTCATTTGTTAAAATGGATATCTTTCAACGTAAAGTATGGTACGCCTATGACGACCCTTCAAAAGGCCCAATAGTTGAGCTTCCATTGGATTATGTCAATGAGGTAATTGAAAAAAATAAAGACGGTATAATCATCGATAAACTTGAGCGCTTCGACACAAGCCTTGAACTAGAAAAAAACGATTACGAAAATGTTGTAGGCCAAGACAGTATTAATCGATTTGATAATAAAAAGAAGCGTAAAAACCCTAAAAAGAAACGCTTCAAAAAACAAAAAACAAATACTAAATGATAAGAGGGGTATACATAGCGCTAATTGCTTTTTTATTTGTCTCCTGCGATTCCAATAGGCTTTATGAAAAGAATATATCCATCGAAAACGATGTATGGAGCTTAAGTCAAGTTCCTAGTTTTGAATTTGAAAATACGGATACCGTCTCAGATGTACGGTTAATTGTAAATGTTCGTCATTCAAGCATCTATCCTTTTTCAAACTTATGGCTGTTTATACATACAGAATCGCCCGAAGGCACAAATAGTGTGGATACACTAGAAACAACCTTATCGCAAAAAGACGGCAAATGGTTGGGCGATGGTCTTGGAGACATCTGGGATTTACAATCGGAATTTAAAGCAGTACGCCTAGAAGAACCTGGAATTTATCGCTTTAAAATTGAACAAGCCATGAGACACGGTAACCTATCTAAAATTGAGGCCCTTCCTGGAGTAATGGAAATAGGTTTAAGGATTGAAAATGTAGAATAATTATGAAAGTTACTTCCATTAAACAAAAGGTTTTTTCCATATGGTTGGTCGTTCTAAGCCCAATCATATTATTAACGGTTATTTTGTACCTAACCTCTGTTGGATTTTTTGGTGCCTTGCCATCTTTTGAAGAGTTAGAAAGCCCAAAAAATAATTTAGCTACAGAAATTATATCATCTGACGGAGTAACCCTTGGGAAATACTTTTTTGAAAACAGAAGTAAGGTTACATATGATGAGATTTCACCAAAACTTGTACAAGCACTTATCGCTACAGAAGACATTAGGTTTAGAGAACATTCGGGCATTGATGTACGCGCTCTTTTAAGGGCTATAAAAGGGCAGTTAAGCGGAAGTAGTTCTGGAGGAGCTAGTACTATTACGCAGCAATTGGCTAAAATGCTATTCACCAAAACGCCCGCTTCTGGCTTTGAAAGGGTAATGCAAAAGTTCAAGGAATGGATAATCGCCGTAAAACTTGAGCGACAATACACTAAAGATGAAATTCTTACCATGTACCTCAATAGGTTTGACTTCATTAACAACGCAGTTGGCATCAAATCTGCTGCTCAAATATATTTCAATACAACACCCGCTGAATTATCCTTACAAGAATCTGCAATGTTAGTAGGAATGCTTAAAAACCCCTCACTATACAACCCAAACAGACGCGCTGAACTAACTGAAAGCAGAAGAAATGTAGTGCTCTCTCAAATGAATAAGTATAACTTTATTTCTGAAACTACATTCGATTCTATTTCTGCACTTCCTATTGTACTGGACTTTAAAAAGGCTAGCCACAATGAAGGCTTAGCGCCTTACCTAAGAGAGTACTTAAGAGGAGAATTAAAAAATTGGTGTGATAATAACCAAAAAGCAGATGGGTCAAATTACAATCTGTACACAGACGGCTTAAAGATTTACACTACCATAAATTCAAAAATGCAACAGTACGCTGAAGAAGCTGTACAAGTACATATGTCATCGCTTCAAGATGATTTTTTCACGCATTGGAAAGGGTATAGCAACGCGCCTTTTCCAAAAGAATTTGATAAAAAACAAATCGACAACATTCTGGAATTAGGTATGAAACGTTCTGAGCGATATAGAAAGCTCAAGGAAAACAATGTTTCAATAAGCGAAATAAAAAAAGTCTTTAGAGAAAAAGTTCCCATGTCAGTGTTTTCATGGAAAGGAGAAATTGACACCATTATGAGCCCTATGGACTCCATAAGGTATTACAAGTATTTTATCCACTCTGGGATGATGAGTATGGAGCCAAACACGGGTCACGTTAAAGCCTATGTAGGGGGAATTAACTACAAGCATTTTAAATATGACCATGTAAAAGTTGGTAAACGACAAGTGGGCTCTACCTTCAAACCGTTTTTATATGCCCTAGCACTGCAAGAAGGTTATTCACCCTGCTTTGAAGTTCCAAACGTACCTGTAGTATTTGAAAAAGAACAATGGGGCTTGCCTGAAAAAGATTGGGTTCCACGAAATTCAGACGATAAATACGAAGGCCTTATTATGAACCTAAAGTTTGGCTTAGCAAACTCAGTTAATACCATTACCGCTTACATAATGAAGCAGTTTGGCCCACATTCAGTCTTAGACTTGGCAATGAAAATGGGTATTACTAGTGACCTTTCTCCAGTGCCTTCAATTTGCTTAGGAACCTTTGACCTTTCTGTTTATGAGATGGTGGGAGCATACTCCACATTTGTAAATAAAGGAATCTGGACAGAGCCAATTATTGTTGAAAGAATAGAAGATAACAACGGTATATTACTGCAAGAGTTTAGCCCTAAGACTAATGAAGCAATGAGTGAAAAAACCGCAGACCTCATGGTAAGAATGTTGCAAGGTGTTGTTGACGGAGTCTATAATCCTAGAGCAGATGTAACAATGGGTACTGGTGTGAGGTTAAGAAGAAAATATAAATTCGAAAATGAAATTGGCGGGAAAACTGGAACTACTCAGAATAATTCAGACGGCTGGTTTATGGGAATAACCCCAAATCTTGTAACGGGAGTTTGGTCAGGAAATGAAGATAGAAGTGTTCACTTCAGGACTACTTTCTATGGTCAGGGGGCAAATATGGCGCTGCCCATTTGGGCGGAATACATGAATAGAGTTTATAGTGACACGACCAGCTTGGGTGTCTATCCTGAAAAATTTGATATCCCACAATCCATTGATTTAATTTCAGATTGTGGCTCAAAAGATAATGGAACAGTAAATTTTGAAGAAGAATTTTAATACTTAGAACATGATTAATAAAGAAGTGAGTTCGATTGATGAAGCCATTAGAGGCGTTGAAAGCAATATGACTTTCATGCTAGGTGGTTTTGGTCTTTGTGGTATTCCTGAAAATTGCATCGCCGCCCTGTCCGAATCAGGAATTAGCGGCTTAACCTGTATTTCAAACAATGCTGGTGTAGATGATTTTGGATTAGGATTACTGCTTCAAAAACGACAAATTAAGAAAATGATTTCCTCTTACGTTGGAGAAAATGCTGAGTTTGAACGCCAAATGCTAAGTGGCGAACTCGAAGTGGATCTTATACCACAAGGGTCGCTAGCGGAAAGGTGTAGAGCCGGAGGAGCGGGTATACCTGCTTTTTTCACTCCAGCTGGCTATGGCACAGAGGTCGCTGAAGGAAAAGAAGTAAGAGAGTTTAACGGTCAGCCTCACATTCTTGAAACTGCCCTGGAGGCCGATTTTGCATTCGTTAAAGCTTGGAAAGGAGATACTGCTGGCAACTTGATATATAAAGGTACTGCACGAAACTTTAACCCCATGATGGCAATGGCAGGTAAAATAACTGTTGCTGAAGTGGAACATCTTGTGCCTGCAGGTGAGCTAGACCCTGCAAGTATTCATACACCTGGCATATTTGTACAACGAATTTTTCAGGGTTCAAACTATGAGAAAAGAATCGAACAACGAACCGTTAGAACTAAAGAATAATGGGATTAGATAAAATAGGTATTGCAAAACGTATTGCAAAAGAATTAAAAGATGGCTACTACGTAAATTTAGGGATTGGCATTCCCACTCTAGTAGCTAATTATATTCCTGAAGGAATAAGTGTTGAATTTCAGTCTGAAAATGGTGTGTTGGGCATGGGTCCTTTTCCATTTGATGGTGATGAAGATGCCGATCTAATCAACGCCGGAAAACAAACCATTACCACTCTTGAAGGAGCTGTATTTTTTGATTCTGCCACAAGTTTTTCAATGATAAGAGGTAAACATGTGCAACTAACAGTCTTAGGGGCCATGGAGGTTTCGGAGAATGGCGATATTGCCAATTGGAAAATTCCTGGTAAAATGGTTAAAGGAATGGGAGGAGCAATGGACTTGGTTGCTTCTGCTGATAATATAATAGTAGCAATGATGCACACCAACAAAGCTGGCGAAAGCAAGCTGTTGAAAACATGTAGTCTTCCTTTAACTGGTGTTGGTTGTGTTAAAAAAATTGTCACCAATTTAGCAGTAATCGAAGTGGTTTCGGAAGGCTTTAAGCTAATCGAACGGGCACCTGGTATTAGTGTTGAAGAGATTCAGAACGCTACAGAAGGACATTTGATTATTGAAGGCGTAATCCCAGAAATGGATATATAAAAAAGATGCCAGAGCGTTAACTCTGGCATCCCACTTAACCTTAACAAGTTCATTTATGAAGCGTAAGCAACATTAGCTTTAAGAACTACAAATCTATAATGAACTTAACTCTTAAAAAAGTATTTTTCGACGACTCATTAAATTATTCGATGTACAGGCATTTTGAGCAGATGAACTGATTTTTAGTAGTCTTTTATCTCCTTTTCTAACAAAAAAAGATGCCAGAGCGTTAACTCTGGCATCCCACTTAACCTTAACAAGTTCATTTGTGAAGCGTAAGCCTCATTGCTTTAAGAACTATAAATCTATAACGAACTTATCTCTTAAAAAAGTATTTTTCGACGACTCATTAAATTATTAGATGTACAAGCGTTTTGAGCAGATGAACTGATTTTCATGAGCATTTTATCTCTTTTATAACAAAAAAAGATGCCAGAGCGTTAACTCTGGCATCCCACTTAACCTTAACAAGTTCATTTATGAAGCGTAAGCTATCATTACTTTAAGAACAACAAATGTATAACGAACTTTGCCCTTAAAAAAGTGATTTTTGACGACTCATTAAATTATCGGATAGACTGGTCTTATTGCAAGATGAATGGAAAAAGAAGACTACGCTTTTTGGGTATTCTTCTTAATATTCTCCTTTTTACCTTCAGGAATAGCAGAAATTAATCGCTGAGTGTATGGTGTTTTTGCTTCAGAATAAATTTGATCGGCGTCTCCCATTTCTTCAATTTTACCATTTTGCATCACTACCATTCTGTCGCTCATGTATTTAACAACAGATAAGTCATGAGAAATGAATATGTAAGTAAGACCAAACTCTTGCTTCAAATCGTTTAGTAGATTGAGCACCTGGGCTTGGACGGATACATCTAGGGCGGATACTGACTCATCACAGATAATAAACTTGGGGTTGACGGCTAATGCTCGTGCAATACCTATTCGTTGGCGCTGACCACCAGAAAACTCATGCGGATAACGGTTAAAATGCTCTTTGCCTAGACTTACTTTTTCAAGTAGCTCTTCGACACGTACTTTTCGTTCTTCATCATTTTCCAAAATATTATGGACTTGCATAGGCTCCATGATGGCGTTTCCGATTGTCATTCGAGGGTTTAAGGATGAATAAGGGTCCTGAAAAATAATTTGAACCTCTTTTCTAAACTCTCTCAATTCTTTTTCATCAAAGGAAGCGATATCTCTTCCTTTATAAATCATTTGGCCTTCTGTAGGCTCGTTTAATCTTAAAATCGTTCTTCCTGTTGTCGTTTTTCCACATCCGGATTCTCCAACTAAACCTAATGTTTCGCCAGGGTAAACATCAAAACTAATATCGTCTACCGCTTTTACATAATCGGTTATCCCGCCAAAAAATCCATTTCGAATTGGGAAATAGGTTTTAAGGTTTTTAATCTTGAGTATTGGCTCATTAGAAAATAACTTCTTCTGAGCTTTGTCTCGTTCGCTTTTAGAAATAACCAGATTTTTGGTGAATTCTTCGACAGAAATATCGTTTGCTATATTCTCTCCTTTATCATTGGTTTTCATAAAATCCCCAACCGTAGGTAAGAAGGTGTATCTTTTGTTCAATGGCGGACGACAGGCTAATAATCCTTTTGTATAAGGGTGTTGAGGGTTATTGAAAATATCCCATACGTTTCCTTGTTCCACAATATTACCTTTGTACATTACTACAACCTTATCGGCGAGTTCTGCAATTACTCCTAAATCATGAGTAATGAACAAAATCCCCATATCGTGTTCTTTTTGAAGTTTTTGCATTAACTCCAATATTGTTTTCTGCACGGTTACGTCAAGCGCTGTTGTTGGCTCATCAGCAACAAGTATAGATGGCTGACAGGACATTGCCATGGCAATCATTACCCTTTGCTTTTGACCACCAGATATCTGGTGTGGATAGGTGTTAAATATGCGTTCAGGATCGGGGAGCTGAACCTCTTCAAACAACTTAATCGTTAACTCTTTAGCGTTAGACTTGCTAATGTGTTGGTGAAGCATAATTGCTTCCATAACTTGGTCACCACAGGTAAAAACAGGATTAAGAGAAGTCATTGGCTCCTGAAAAATCATGGCGATTTCGTTTCCTCTATAAGACCTCATTTCCTTTTCGGATAATTGTAGTAGGTCTACTTTTTCTCCGTCTTTTTTGTGGAAGACAATTTCTCCGTTTGCAATTTTTCCTGGAGGGCTCGGAATAAGGCGCATTGCCGACAAAGAAGTTACTGACTTACCAGAACCCGATTCACCAACAACACCTATCGTTTCACCTTTATTTAGTGTAAAACTGATATTATTTACTGCCTTAACTACTTTTCCTTCTGTGTGAAATTCAGTTACTAGGTTCTTAAATTCTAATAAGGTATTGCTCATGGTGTCTTTGTTTTGAGGCCTCAATTTAGGGGATATCCTTTAATTATGCAACTTCTATTTGCTCTTCTGTAAGAATCGGTTTACACATGTATTTTAGCAGAATTTGAGCGACCGTTAAAGTGTCCTTCTGACAATAGTTTTTTATTCGTTCAAGGTCTTTGTCTTGCCAATACACTTTGGCAACTTGACTGCCATCGATATCATCTTTTGGAGTGGGGACGCCGAATAATGCTGCCAATAATTTTATGGGCGTGTAGTGTTTATAATCGCCAAACTTCCACATTTCCATAGTGTCCAAGTGGCGCACTTCCCAAGGTTTTTTGCCTGAAATTTCTAGTATCTTAGGCAGTTGAACCCCGTTTACCAACATTCTGCGGCACAAAAAAGGGTAATCAAATTCCTTACCATTATGGGCGCAGAGGTAGTGGTTTTTGGTGGCAAACTTTTCGTCCAAAAGGGCTTTAAACTCTTCTAAAATAAGCTGCTCGTCATCGCCATAAAAAGATTTTATTCTGAAATAAGAAGTCTTGTTTTTCTCATAAATATAGCCCACTGAAATACAAATCACTTTGGCAAACTCTGCCATCACTCCCGCTTTTAGTCCATAAAACTCATCAGCTGTTTGACCTTCCGAACGTTGCCATTTTGTTTTCTCAGCCCACAACAATTGAAACTCCTCTGAAAGTTCAGAAAAAGTGGGCGCTGCAGGCACCGTCTCTACATCAAGGAATAGTATTTTATTAATGGAAATGTTTTCAAGCATAGCAAGCTCAAAGATATGAATATCCTATCAGATTAATACAGTAAAAGTTAAGAAGAAACTATTAGAGGAAACATCTGAAAACAAAAGATAAGGTAAGTGTATTGCAACAATAATTTATAAGCCTTGACCTTTTTTTCATCTTTTGTACTTATTCTCAAACCTATTATTACAATTAAAATCAATAAAGCCACAGCTTTGCCGATTTCGAAATGAAGCTTGAGGTAAGGTGGGTTCAAAAAATATACCGATAAATGAAGACCATAAATAGAAATCAAAAACAGACATGATGAACCGAAATAAGATTAGGCATTAGCCTATTTCTTTGGAATATGGCAAGACATAAACTTAAAGATAGAGTCGGTAAAACAACAAAGCTGTAGAAATTCATTTCTACTGCCAAAAATGCAAATACTGAAAGTGTGATTAGGAATACTAATAGTTTTTTCATGATAACTAGATTGTTAGATTTAGCTATTCTTTTAAAAACTGAAAATCAAATTGCTGTTTCAGATAGCCTTTTAGCTTCAATTTAACCTCTTCTATATCCACTTCCTTACCCAGTTCTTTTTGCATAGAAGTCACCGATTTGTCCACAATTCCACAAGGGATGATATTTCCAAAATACGATAAATCGCAATTAACATTAAAAGCCAAGCCGTGCATCGTTACCCATCTACTTGAGCGAACGCCAAGGGCACATATTTTTCTGGCATTATCCGTACCCACATCGAACCACACACCTGTTTCACCATCGGAACGCTCTCCTTTAAGGCCATAGTCCGCTAAGGTATTGATAACGGCTTCCTCTAAAAACCTCAAATACTTATGGATATCTGTAAAGAAATTGTCCAAATCTAAAATAGGATAACTTACAATCTGACCAGGGCCATGATAAGTAATGTCTCCGCCTCTATTTATTTTATAAAATGTAGCGCCTCTTGACTTTAAATAGTCTTCGTTTACAAGTAGGTTTTTTTCATCTCCACTTTTGCCTAAAGTATATACATGTGGGTGCTCACAAAATAATAAGTATGAAGTGGTAGAGTTGGATGTGCTGTCTTTTCTATTTGCCTTTTTAACCGCAATAATTTCATCAAATCGTTTTTCTTGATACTCCCAAGCTTCTTTGTAATCAATAAGCCCTAAATCCTGAAAAACAACATCTGGCATAATTATACTTTTGCTAAAGAGCCTTTTAGAAAATTAATGACGTCTATTTCAATGGCGTCAACATTATTCATTTCGGATAAATACCAAGACACCCAATCGCCAAGGTGTATGTGGTAAAGTGAGTTTTCAATTTTAGAATCTCCCATGCTCCAAACTTCAGAAATGTTGTCAGTATATTTTGCTAAAACCTCTTTGTTAATGTCTATTCGCACTTGGTTTCTGTCATAATCACATTTATTTCTAAAGTAAACAACGCCTAACTTGTCTGTATTCACTCGCCAACCCAACAACTCGTTGTGATTCATTTCTGGAATAACATGGTGCCAACACAACATTTTACTGTTTTCATTAATTTGTTGACGGAAACGGACTCCCACACCCTCAAAACCTGCAGCGGTATAAATTACTGGTGTTGTTCCAAATAATTTATCAGCTAAGGCTTTTGCTTCTGTTTTGATTGCCTCTTCATGTTCATCTAATAATGCTATCCCTTTTTCAAATTCTAACTGAAAAGAATCATCTATTAAGCCGTATTGATGTAGTAAGAAAAATAATTGGGTAAACGAATAACCAAACATGGCTCTTGGTGGCTGTCCGCCAGGGATTTGAATAAGATTAAAGCCTTTTGCTTTGGATAATTCTGCCAGTTTTCCGCCAGAAGTAACGCAGGCAATTTGGGCATTTCTTTTCTGACAAGCCTCTAAAGCGTATAATGTTTCTTCTGTATTGCCTGAGTATGAAGACGCTATTACTAAGGTGTTTTCGTCGACAAAATTCGGTATGCTGTAATCTTTACTTGCACAGATAGGAACATTGATATGTTCAGCAACTAAGTCGGCGACGATAGTGCCTCCAATACCTGAACCGCCTAAACCACAGATCAGTACATTTTGAATTTCTGCAAATGATTCGTCTAGCATGGTCGAGCGCCCTATTTCTAATGCCTCCGTGAGGTGATTTGTAAAGTCGCTTATATAATCGTTCATTTTCATAATCTGTGGTATGTGTTTATTAGGTTAAACTTTGAAGTTTCAAAAGTACGAAAATCAGCAGTTATTATTTAATATCTTTGCCGAAAATAAATTTTATGAACCGAACGCTGTCAGAACAAGAAGTTGTAAGACGAGAGTCTCTTCAAAAACTAATTGATTTGGGAATAAACCCATACCCATCGGAACTTTATGAAGTTAATGTTTCTGCTAATGAAATAAAGACGAACTACACCTCTGACAAGCTTGGGTACAAGAACATACAAATTGCGGGTCGACTAATGAGTCGCCGACTAATGGGAAAAGCTGCTTTTGCCGAATTACAAGATAGTACAGGTAGAATTCAATTGTACTTCAATAGGGATGAAATTTGTCCTGATGAAGACAAAACCATGTACAACACAGTGTTTAAAAAACTTTTGGATATCGGAGACTTTATTGGTGTTAAAGGCTATGTATTTACCACTCAAGTAGGCGAAATTTCTATTCACGTTGAAAGCTTTACCGTCTTAACAAAAACGCTTCGCCCCCTGCCATTACCTAAAGTTGATGCCGATGGCAAGGTGCACGACGCCTTTACCGACCCTGAAAAAAGATACCGTCAACGTTATGTTGACTTAGTGGTTAACCCCCACGTTAAGGATGCATTTGTGAAACGAACACAGTTAACCAATTCCATGCGCTCATTTCTTAACGATAAAGGGTATTTGGAAGTTGAAACGCCAATTTTACAACCTATTTATGGGGGTGCGGCAGCACGGCCGTTCAAAACGCATCATAACACTTTAGATATGCCGCTTTACCTAAGAATTGCCAATGAGCTTTACCTAAAGCGATTGATTGTTGGTGGTTTTGATGGTGTTTATGAATTTTCAAAGGACTTTAGAAACGAAGGCATGAGCCGTTTTCACAATCCTGAATTCACACAAGTTGAGCTGTATGTCGCTTACAAAGATTACAACTGGATGATGGATTTGGTAGAGGAAATGGTTGAAAAAATTGCCCTTGACTTACACGGAACCACAGAGGTTCAGGTTGGTGAAAACCTTATCAATTTTCAAAGACCATGGAAACGCTACACCATGTACGAAGCCATAGCGCATTTTACTGGAATAGACATTTCAGAAATGGATGAAGAAGAAATGGCTAAAACCGCTAAAAAACTAGGTGTAGACATCGACGCATCTATGGGACGAGGAAAACTAATTGATGAGATTTTTGGTGAAACTTGTGAGGGGCAATTAATACAGCCCACATTTATTACAGACTATCCTGTAGAAATGTCTCCATTAGCAAAAAAACACCGCGACAAAGAAGGCTTGGTAGAGCGCTTTGAGGCTATTTGTAATGGTAAAGAAATATGCAATGCCTTCTCTGAATTAAACGATCCTCTTGATCAACGTAGCCGATTTGAAGAACAACTACAGCTCGCAAAAAGAGGGGACGAAGAAGCCATGGTGCTTGATGAAGATTTTCTTCGTTCAATTGAATACGGCATGCCGCCAACAGCAGGTTTAGGAATCGGCATCGATAGGCTATCAATGATAATGACAAACAGCAACTCCATTCAGGATGTCTTGTTTTTCCCTCAAATGAAGCCTGAACAAAAAGCAACAGAAGAATAAATGGCTCAATTTGAGAAAATAGCAGTAATTGGTGGAGGAAGCTGGGCAACTGCCATTGTAAAAATGCTCTCTGAAAATAGAGGGGATATTTTATGGTGGATGAGAAACTCTGATACCATTGATCACATCAAAAAATACGGCAATAACCCAAACTACATTAGCTCGGCTGAACTTGACCCAAATAAGTTAACCATCAGCAATGACCTCAATGAAATTGTTGATCAGGCCGATTGCCTAATATTGGCTGTTCCTTCAGCCTTTTTAAGAACAGTTTTAAAACAAATTGATAGTTCTTTAAAAGAGAAGTTTGTGGTGTCTGCTGTAAAAGGAATTATCGCCGAAAAAAACCGAATAATTGGCGAATACCTTCACAATAAACTTGAGATACCTTATGAAAATATTGGCGTACTTACAGGCCCTTGTCATGCCGAAGAGGTTGCCCTTGAAAGACTATCTTATTTAACCATTGCCTGTGAAGATGTTGACAAAGCCGAATGGTTTTCTCATCAAATAAAATGTAGGTATATCCGCACAAACATTTCTGAGGATATTTTTGGGACTGAAATTGCTGCGGTTATTAAAAATATCATTGCCATTGCTTCTGGTGTGTGTCACAGTTTAGGCTACGGTGATAATTTTCAAGCCGTCTTAGCTTCAAATGCTATACGTGAAATAAAACGCTTTGTCGATGTTATTCACCCCATTAAAAGAGACATGAAAGAGTCTGCCTATTTAGGCGACTTACTGGTCACCATGTACTCTCAATTTAGTAGAAACCGAACCTTTGGAAATATGATTGGAAAAGGCTATTCGGTAAAGTCTGCTCAATTGGAAATGAATATGGTTGCTGAAGGCTATTATGCGGTAAAATGCATTAAAGAAATTAACGAAGAATACAATATTGTTATGCCTATTACAAATGCGGTATATAATATTCTTTACGAAAAAATTTCTCCAGTAATTGAAATCCGCTTACTCTCCGACCAGCTTAATTAAGCTTTATTTTTTTCTTAAAATAATTTGAGCTTTGCTCTTGCCCACTAATTTTGAAAGCTCTGTTTCGCTGGCTTCCATTACCCTTTTCACAGAGCCAAAATGAGCGATGAGGGTTTCTACAGTTTTTGGACCTATTCCTTGAATCGCATCTAAAGAGGTGCCCAAACTGCCTTTGCTTCTTCGGTTGCGGTGATGATTAATGCCAAATCGGTGGGCTTCGTTTCTAAGCTGTTGTATGACTTTTAGACTTTCGGAACGCTTATCCAGATACAAAGGAATACTATCGTTTGGAAAGTAAATTTCTTCTAAACGTTTGGCAATACCAATTATGGCGATTTTTTCATGAAGATTAAGTTTTTCTAAACTTTTTCTAGCTGAACTTAATTGACCTTTACCGCCGTCAATAACGATAAGTTGGGGCAATTCTTGAGCCTCTTCTGTGAGTCGTTTGTAGCGCCTATAAACCACCTCTTCCATAGATGCAAAATCATCTGGACCTTCAACCGATTTAATATTAAATAAACGGTAATCTTTCTTGCTTGGCTTGGCATTTTTAAAAACCACACAGGCTGCAACTGGATTAGTCCCTTGAATATTGGAGTTGTCAAAACACTCTATGTGTCGGGGTTTGCTGTTTAGCCTTAAGTCGTGTTGCAATTGCTCCAATACCCTTTTGTTGTCTAGGCGGTGGCGCAGTTCTTCATTTTTGCGTATGCGGTCTTTTTGAACATTTTTAGCGTTTTTATAACACAGATTGACGAGCTTATACTTATCGCCAATTTTTGGCACGCTTATTTTTAACCCATCCCAATGCGATTCGATGGGAATATTCAAAAATGCTTCTTTTGAGGTGCTGTGAAATCGCTGACGTATTTCTGTAATAGCCATTGTAAGCAAATCCTCATCGGCTTCATCGAGCTTCTTTTTTATTTCCATAGAATGGGCTTGTATAATCGCTCCGCTTGATACTTTAAAGAAATTGACATAGGCATAGTCATTATCCGAAGCTATCGCAAAGACATCCACATCATTTATGGTGGGGCTAACAATGGATGATTTGGATTGATACTGTTCAAGTTGTTCTATTTTTTCTTTAACGAGCTGGGCTTTTTCATACTCCATTTTCTCAGAAAGATTGAACATTTCATCTTTAAAATGCTGCACTACAGTCCGTATATTTCCTTTTAATATTTGGCGTATGTGCTCAACGTCTTTTTCATAATCCGAAGGCTGTTGTTTGCCAACACAAGGAGCCAAACAATTACCGATGTGGTATTCTAGGCACTCTTTGAATTTGTTGGCTTCAATATTTTCATTCGATAAATTGTACTTACATGTGCGCAAGGGGTAAATCTGTCGAATAAAATTCAGCATCGCACTGATGATTTTGGGGTTGGTATATGGTCCAAAATATTCTGAGCCGTCTTTGATGAGTTGACGGGTGTAAAACACTCTCGGAAAGGGTTCTTTTTTAATGCAAATCCAAGGGTACGTTTTATCGTCTTTGAGTAAAATGTTATAGCGTGGTTGGTATTTTTTAATGAGGTTATTCTCGAGTAAAAGAGCGTCCATTTCTGTTTCGACTACCAGTATTTCTATGCGGTGAATTTTTCGCACCATATAGGTGGTTTTGAAACTGTCGTGTTTCGTTTTAAAATAAGAGCTAACGCGACGCTTGAGGTTTTTCGCTTTACCAACATAAAGTAAACCCTCCTTGTTGTCGTAAAAACGGTAAACGCCAGGTTCTGTGCTAAGGTTTTGTAGTGTTGATTGTATGTCTTCTGAAACGTTCATCAAGTTCCAAAAATACGGATTTAAAGGCTATTGTATAACATCTTATAATTACCATCCCACCACCACGCTTTGTTTTTTAAGAATTGGGGCTTGTGTGGGATGAGTAGCCTCTAGCCACAAGATGTAGCGACCGGTTCTGGCGGCTTCTTTTCTGTCGGTGAGGCCGTCCCAAAAATAAGTGTTGTTTGTTCCGAAAAGTTCATTATTAATTAACGTTCTAACGGGAAAACCTTGGCTGTTGAACACAATCAATTGTCCTTGATAACCGCTATGCGGGAAGCTCAATTGAATATTAAGAATATCGTCTTGCCCATCGTTATTGGGTGTGAAAACGTTAGGGCTTGTGCTCAATATTTCTTGTGGAGCATCGAACAACTGGGCTTGGGAGTTGGGAAGTGTTGGGGTAGAAAAGCCAGACCTTTCGGACGCCGAATGCCAATGGCTTATCTCTGTATTAGTGCGCTCCAATGAAACGCCTTTTAGCTCCTGCAAAAGGTCAAAATGCATGTTTTCATCATAGTGAAACTCATCAATGATTGCTGAATCTAAAGCGATGACCACACTCCCATCCTCATTATTGTATGTGGGCATACTCTCCAACTCAATTATTCGATGTTCTATGGCATTAGGGTGGTAGTATAATAGTGTTGCTTTAGATTGACACAACACCAAAATTTCCGTTGGCGACATGAAGGCATATGAATCGCTAATGCTTTTGAAATTAGCAGGCTTATTAGCGTAATAATTCGCCAATTGTAGGCCTTTTATGCACAGTGTTTTATCGCTTCTGTTTATAAGCTCTACAAAGTCGTTGTCACCTTCAACGGGGTTAAACAACAGCTCGTTAATGACAATATCGTTGGGTTGAGGGTATAAAAAAGTGTCTATAAACGAGTAGCCTTCAACCTTAATATTGTCAAAGAAAAAAAGATTGGAACGTGTTTGGGTGTACACGCATTCTATGCCAAAATTATCGCTTTGCAAATGGCTGTCATCAAAGGCTTGGCCTTGTGTAAAATAACTTAAATCTGTAGAGCGCTTTGCACGAACTGTCCAGTTGCCAATGCTGTCTCTGTCTACCATGAGAGTTAAACTTATAGCGTTGAGGTCCAGAAAATCAGTGGTGCCGTCTATTAGCTTTGTGTCTTGACCAAAGGTGGTTTTATACAAACTGATATTGTCGTCTGTGCCGCCAAGTTTTACATAATAGCCGTTGCCCAAAGAGTCTGCACTTAAATAAATTTTAGAATAATTGCTCGAAGAAGGGTTAAAGCCCATGCTTATATTCAATTCCCAATGGCCATTCATCAAAGCGTTTGAAGAGTGCCAAATAATCGATTTTCCTGTTTGGGGTGGGGCGTCTAGCTGCAATGCCCAAGTGCTATCTAAAGTAAAGTCTGCTGTATCGCCATGCCAGCCCTCAAAGGAGGTAAAATCATCGGTAAATTGTGAAAAAAGGAGCAAGGGCGACAACCATATTAATAGTAATTTTTTCATGTTTTGGAATACTTCAGTTCTACCAAATATACTTATTTTTGGCTCAAACTTCTAACGTATGAAAGTAGCTTTGGTTGGCGCGACAGGAATGGTTGGACAGGTAATGCTCCAAGTATTGCAAGAGCGCTCATTCCCTTTAACATCCTTATTGCTGGTAGCATCGGAAAAATCTGTTGGACAGAAACGCTTGTTTAATGGAGACGAATTAACCATTATTTCATTGCAAGAAGCGGTCTCCCAAGCTCCAGACTTGGCCTTGTTCTCTGCTGGTGGTTCTATTTCAGAACAATGGGCACCAAAGTTCGCTGATGTTGGCACTACGGTAGTTGATAATTCGTCATTTTGGCGAATGTCAGAACAACACCCACTTATAATTCCTGAAATCAACGGAAACGTTCTGTCCAAAGAACATAAGATCATTGCTAATCCTAACTGCTCAACCATTCAGCTTTTAATGGCACTAAAGCCTTTGCACGATGAATACGGTATCAAGAGGGTGGTAGTTTCTACCTATCAGTCAATAACGGGTACTGGCATGAAAGCGGTGGCTCAACTTGAAAATGAAGCAAAAGGAGTAAAAGCAGAGATGGTTTACCCTTACCCTATTCATCAAAATGCGCTTCCCCACTGCGATGTGTTTGAAGAAAATGGCTACACTAAAGAAGAAATGAAATTGGCTAGAGAGACCAAAAAAATCATGCAAGACGATAGCATTGAGGTCAGCGCTACTGCTATTCGTGTGCCTGTAAAGGGTGGGCATTCAGAAAGTGTAAATGTGGAATTTCATGCCGATTTTGAATTGTCTAAAGTAAGGCAATTGTTGCATGAAATGCCTGGCGTAAGTGTTCAAGACAATCCAGATGTAAACACCTACCCTATGCCCATTTATGCTGAAGGTAAAGACGAGGTCTTTGTTGGAAGAATTCGCCGAGATTTCTCACAAAAAAATACCCTAAATATGTGGGTTGTTGCCGACAATTTGAGAAAGGGCGCAGCGACCAATACTATTCAGATTGCTGAATACCTAATTAAAAATGGGCTTATATGATAATAAGCCATAGGCATAAATACCTTTTTGTGGGTTTGCCCTTAGCAGCCTCAACCGCAATTTCCAAAGAACTCTGTGAAATGTATGATGGGGTTCCTATTTTATCAAAACACTCTTTATATCAAGATTTTCTAAAAGTCGCTAAGGATGATGAAAAGAAATATAAGGTTATTGCCTGCTCAAGAAATCCTTTGGATATTTCTGTAAGTTACTACACTAAGATGGTAACGGACAGCAATGGAAACTTTTCAAACGAATCGCTTTTACGAAAAAACGGAGGGCACCTCAAAATGAGGGACTACAAGCTTTCTAAATTTTTTAGAGATAATCAATCGGATTACAATACATTTTTAGAAATGTATTATCAGTTTCCCTTTGATAATTGGCTATCAATAACAGCGCCACACTGTGACTTTATTATCCGTTTTGAACATCTAATAGAGGACTTTGAACAGGCGTTGATTCACTGTGGCATAGCGCCCAAACGCTCTCTTCCACTAGTTAATAAGACCGATAAGAAAAAATCATTCGACTTGTTTTACAACGAGAGTAACAAGAAAATAGGCTTGGCTATTTTTGGTCCTTTTATGCAAAAACACAACATGCCTTTTCCCGCCGCTTGGGGCGAGTGCAAAGTAAGCTGGTTGACTAAATTACAGTTTAATGTTTTGTCTCTGTTACGAACTTTTTACTGGATGAATAAAAGCTACCGCAACACAAACGCTCAAAAAGTATATAAAGAGCTGTTGGAAAAGCACCAATAGTGTATTACTTAAAAAACGATCGGTGGAAAATCAGCATATTGATAACGCCAACACTGATTGAAGCGTCCGCAATATTAAAAACTGGTCTGAAGAATATAAAATGGTTGCCACCAATGAGTGGTAACCAATCTGGAAAATGCCCGTTGATAAGAGGGAAATAGAACATATCTACCACTTTACCTTGAAGAAAGCCTGCGTAGCCGCCTTGAAAAACCGTTGCTAATTGTCCATAACTTTCAGAAAATATCATTCCGTAGAAAGCGCTGTCAATCATGTTACCAATGGCTCCTGCCAATACCAGTGAGATGCTGAAAATAACGCCTTTTTTAACGCCTGTTGTTAAAGCTATTTTTTTCAAATAAATGGCTATTGCCACAATAGCAACTAACCTAAAAATACTAAGTAAATATTTACCAAAAGAGCCGCCAAACTCCATGCCAAATGCCATGCCTTTATTTTCCGTAAAGTGAATGATGAACCAATCGAAGAAATGAATTTCTTGACCAATCATCAAATTGGTCTTAATCCAAACTTTAAGAATTTGGTCTAAAATCAAAACACAAACAATTAATAGGATAGGCTTTTTTAACATCTTGTTTTATTGGGCGCGTTTGGCTTCAATGCTTAGTGTAGCATGAGGAACTAGCTTCAAACGTTCTTTCTGAATAAGCTTTCCTGTAACCCTACAAATACCATAGGTTTTGTTATCTATTCGCTTGAGCGCATTGTACAAGTTGTGAATGAATTTCTCCTGACGCAAAGCCAATTGAGCGTTTTCTTCTTTTGATAAGGTTTCTGAGCCCTCTTCAAAGCCTTTGAATGTTGGTGAAGTATCGTCAGTACCGTTGTTTGAATCGTTGGTATATGCGCTTTTTATGAGCTCTAGGTCCTTCTCAGCTTTATCGATTTTATCTTGAATAATCTGTCTGAACTCCTGTAACTCTGAATCTGAATATCTTGTTTTCTCGCTAGACATATTTTATATTTTTTGTATTTCTATTTTAGTATTAATCCCTTCAACCAATTCGATGGTCAAGCCATTTTTAATCTCTTCGCTATTTGTGATACGAAGGCCATTGGCTAATGTTTCAGAACAAATATAATTTAAATTCTCATTAATTGCGCCCGCCAATTTTTCTGTGGCACTTAGAGCGATGGTTATGCGGTCTGTAACCTCCAGCCCTTCGTCTTTTCTGATGTTTTGAATACGGTTAACCAGCTCACGCGCAAGGCCTTCTTGAATAAGGCTATCGTTTAGGCTTATATCTAGTGCAAGGGTATTTCCATTTAAAGATGTTACTGCCCAGCCAGGAATGTCTTCAGTGCTGATTTCTACATCTGCAAGTTCTATTTGAATACTACTGCCCTCTATTTGAAGTGTGTAGGTGCCGTTTTGCTCTATTGAGCCGATGTCTTCAGAATTAAATTGTGAAATGGCTTGAGAGATGGCCCTCATTTGCTGCCCAAATTTTGGACCTAGTGTTTTAAAATTAGGTTTTATTTTCTTGACCAAAATACCAGAGTCTGCCGTCATGAACTCTAGCTCTTTCACGTTAACTTCTGCTAACACAAGTGCTTTTACAGCTTCTACCTGTGCTTTTACTTTATCGTTCAACACTGGTACCATTATCTTTTGTAAAGGCTGTCTAACCCTTAGGTTTTCCTTTTTACGTAAAGAAAACGCCATTGAGGTAAGGTCTTGTGCCAAACGCATTTTTTCCTCTAAATCGGTGTTTATTAACGCTTCATTGACGCTAGGCCATTGAGCAAGGTGCACAGATTCTAAGGGTGATTTTTGAGTAAGGCCGTTTAAGTCAACAAACAGCTTGTCCATAAAAAAGGGCGCGATTGGAGAGGACAAAACAGCTACCGTTTCTAAACAGGTATACAGTGTTTGGTATGCTGATATTTTATCTTCTTCGTACTCTCCTTTCCAGAATCGTCTTCGGCATAAGCGCACATACCAATTGCTGAGGTTATCGTTTACAAACAACTGAATTGCTCGTGCGGCTTTTGTAGGTTCGTAATCGTCCAAAGAGTCTCCCACTTCTTTGATTAAAGTGTTTAGCTCTGAAAGTATCCACTGATCGATTTCTGGCCTGTCTTTTACGTTTATGTCGTCTTCTTGGTACGAAAAGCCATCAATGTTGGCGTACAAAGCAAAGAAAGCGTAAGTGTTGTAGAGTGTTCCGAAAAATTTACGCTTAACCTCAGCCAATCCGTCTAAATCAAATTTAAGATTGTCCCACGGTTGCGCATTACTGATCATGTACCAACGTGTGGCGTCTGCTCCGTACTCATCTAAGGTTTTAAATGGATCGGCAGCATTGCCCAATCGTTTGGACATTTTATTCCCGTTTTTATCTAGCACTAAACCGTTAGAAACTACACTTTTGAAGGCTACGCTATCAAACAGTATGGTCGCTATAGCGTGAAGTGTAAAGAACCATCCTCGTGTTTGGTCTACCCCTTCGGCGATAAAGTCCGCTGGGTACGATTTTTCGAACACCTCTTTGTTCTCGAAAGGATAATGCAGTTGAGCATAGGGCATAGAGCCTGAATCAAACCAAACGTCTATAAGGTCTTTTTCTCTGTGCATGGCCTTGCCATTAGAGGACACCAATACTATATCGTCCACAAAAGGGCGGTGCAAATCAAAGGTGGCATAGTTATCGTCTGACATATCGCCCACCACAAAATTAGCAAGAGGATTAGAGGACATTAATCCAGCCTCAACCGATTTTTCTATTTCTTCTTTGAGCTGCTGCATAGAGCCAATGCAAATTTGCTCTTCTCCCTCTTCAGACGTCCATATAGGCAGGGGTATTCCCCAGAATCGTGAGCGGGATAAGTTCCAATCCACTAAATTTTCTAGCCAATTGCCAAAACGCCCTTCACCAGTAGATTTGGGCTTCCAGTTAATGCTTTTGTTGAGTTCCACCATGCGCTCTTTAGCGGCGGTAGTTTTCACAAACCAACTTTCTAGAGGGTAGTACAAAATGGGTTTGTCTGTTCGCCAACAGTGGGGATAGGAGTGCTCGTATTTTTCTGCTTTAAAGCATTTGTTTTCTTCTTTAAGCTTGATGACCAATTGTATATCGGCTGATTTTTCAGGTGCTTCGCCTTCATTGTAAAATTCATTTTTGACATACATACCGGCAAAGTCGGTTACCTCTTCAACAAAGCGTCCTTGGGTATCAACTAAGGTTAGTGTACCGATGCCGTTTTGCTTGGCCACTAGGTTATCGTCTGCACCAAAGCTAGGCGCTAAATGAACGATTCCTGTGCCGTCTTCAGTTGTTACAAAATCGCCAATCAGCACCTTAAAGGCGTCGCCCTCTTCTGGTTGTGCATAGGCTAATAATTGCTCGTAACGCAAGCCTTCTAAGTCGGTGCCTTTGACCTCTTTGATGATTTGGTAAGGAATGTTTTTGTCGCCTGCTGAATAATCTGACAGTTTGAGCTCGCTGTTTTTTTCGGAGAAATATTTGCCAAATAGGTTCTTGGCAACAATCACCGTAATGGCATCAAAGGTGTAAGGATTAAAGGTGTTTACCACAAGGTATTCTATGTTTTTGCCTACTGCCAAAGCTGTATTGGAGGGCAAAGTCCATGGCGTGGTGGTCCATGCTAAAAAATGAACGTCAGCGTGTGCTTTTTCAAACAAAAATTCTGACTTATCGTTTCTAATTGCTTTGAACTGAGCAATGGCAGAAAGGTCTTTAACGTCTTTATAGCACCCTGGTTGATTAAGCTCATGAGAACTTAAGCCCGTACCTGCTTTTGGAGAAAAAGGCTGTATGGTGTGGCCTTTGTACAGCATTTCTTTTTTGTCCATTTGGCTGAGTAGCCACCAGACGCTTTCAATGTATTTGTTGTCATAGGTTACGTAAGGGTCGTTCATGTCTACCCAATAGCCCATTTTGTCCGTAAGGTCTTCCCAAACGTTCTTGAACTTCATGACGTTCTCTCGGCACTTTTTGTTGTAGTCTTCTATAGAAATGGTGCTGCCTATGTCTTCCTTGGTAATGCCCAATTCTTTTTCTACGCCTAACTCAACGGGCAAACCGTGGGTATCCCATCCGGCTTTACGGTTTACTTTATAGCCTTGTAAGGTTTTAAATCGGCAAAATATATCCTTTATGGCACGCCCCATTACGTGGTGAATACCTGGCATACCGTTGGCAGAAGGTGGCCCTTCGTAAAAGGTAAAAGACGGCTTGTCGTTTCTAGTGGAAACGCTTTTTTCAAATATTGAATTGGCTTTCCATCTCGACAAGACCTCTTTGTTGATGGCTGATAAATCTAACTGCTTATATTCTGGGTATTTTTTCATTCTTAAATGGTGGCAATGACTTTTAATTCTATGGCAATTGGTGTCGGCAAACAATTGATTTCAACGGTTGTTCTGCAGGGTTGGTTGTCGGCAAAAAACTCGGCGTAAACCTTATTGTAGGTTTTAAAATCGTCTTTCATATTGGTTAGAAATACCGTCACATCAATGACTTTATCCCATGAAGAGCCTGACTCTTCAACGATGGTGCGTACATTGTTAAAGACAGAGCGGCACTGGGCTTCTATGTCATAAGACGCTATGTTTCCGTTTTCGTCCAATTCCACACCGGGTATTTTTTTGGTGCCGCGTTCTCTGGGTCCGACCCCAGACAAAAACAATAGGTTGCCGTGTTGACGAGCATGAGGGTACAAGCCTACGGGTTCGGGCGCCTTGGTCGATTCTATTTTCTTACTACTCATATGCCTAAAAATTAATTGTGCGAAAATACTCAATGCTAAGGAGAATAGCAATCTATTAAAATTCGCTGAAAAATAGATACATTTGTACCGCAATTTGGGGATGTAGCTCAGTTGGCTAGAGCGCTTGACTGGCAGTCAAGAGGTCGTCGGTTCGAGCCCGATCTTCTCCACCAAAGCGGAATTCATCTCTTTTTTAGATTGAGTTCCGCTTTTTTTTAACCTTAAAAAATTAAATCCTATTCTCTTATTATGGAATTATTTATATTGATTATTCAGATAAGCTTAGCAATACTCATGGGCTATTATGCTGTTCCTAAATTGATTTTTTCCAAAGAAACATTGAAGGCAAAAGGGGGCGAAAAAATGGACTATGTAGATAACCTTTCTAGTTTTAGTTTGGTAGTTATTGGTTTGATAGAATTATTCACGGCATTGGGTTTAATTCTTTCGGGATTTATGGCTGGTTTTATGTGGCTCTGCATTCTTTCCTGCTTAATAATTATTGTTACTATGGTTGGTGCGCTATTTTTGCATATCATGCGAAAAGATGGTGGTAAAGCTATACTTGTTAACTTTTTGTATATCTTTATCTCTTCAGTTGTACTTTTTGGTAACCTCTATTTTTAACTATTTATGAATGTATTTACACTAATTAATCTAATTATAGCTTTAGGCATCTTAAACGTTTGGTTTTTTCGGTTTAACAAGAAAACACCATTTAGGGGTGGAGAATCTAACACACTAAAAGAAGAGTTTTTGGTGTATGGATTGCCAACTTGGTTTATGTATGTTGTTGGCTTTATTAAGGTCTCTCTAGCTGTTTTACTAATTGTCGGCATTTGGGTTAAGGAAATTAACCTCTATGTTATTTCATTAATGATTTTGTTAATGTTGGGCGCTTTAGTGATGCACATTAAAGTAAAAGACCCTATTAAAAAATCAGTGCCTGCATTAAGTATTTTATTATTGCTATTGGCTATATTTATTAATAACGCATAGGCTAAAACAAGGACCCTTTGGCCCATCAAAAGACACCCTCTTTCTAAAATAGATTGAGGGTTTTTTGTTAGACGCTTTGCTTATCTGACATAAAATAGATAGATTTGAGGTGGAAAAACGATTAAACTTAAAGCCGTTAGCCTCATGAAAAGCCCACCCAAACTAGCCCTTTTTATGCCCCAGCAAATACATTGAATTAATTTATTAAACCCTTAAAGAAATGAAATTACCTTCCATTAGTTACCTCCTGAACAAATCCAAAGAATCTTTCTTGCGGTTTCCCGCTACTCTTATTAGTGCATTGGTATCGGTCTGCGCCGCTATTTTCCTCATAGAGTATAGCAATGATATTACCAATACGTTTCCCTACATAAACATTCTAATAACATCGGCTTTGGGAATCCCCTTGTTCTTTGGTTTATCAATGTTTAACTCAAGCCAAAACTTCAACCGCACAAAAAGTGCCTTTAGCCACCTTTTGTGTCTGGCTATATTAGTGATCATTTACTACACCCTTCCCGATTCTGACACCACTCACAACACCAGTATTCCATACATCAGATACGGCATATTTAATGTTATTGTTCACCTTCTGGTTTCTTTTATTCCATATCTAAAAGGCAATGCGCTAAACGGCTTTTGGAATTTTAACAAAATACTATTTATCCGCTTCTGGACGTCTGTTCTTTATTCAGGCTTCCTATACATTGGGCTAATCCTGGCTTTATCGGCTCTAAACTTACTTTTTGACGTTGATATTGACAATGACCTATATTTTGAATTCTATGTCGTCATTATAGGGCTGTTTAACACATGGTTTTTCGTTTCTGGAATACCAAGCTCATTAAAAAACCTTGAAAACAACCACGAATACCCCAACGGATTAAAAATATTTGCACAGTATGTTTTACTGCCTTTATTAACCCTTTATTTAATTATCCTTTATGCCTACGGAACAAAAATTATCGTTTTGTGGAATTGGCCAAAAGGAATAGTGTCGTATTTAATCTCTTGTGTTTCGGTGTTGGGAATACTTACCGTCTTGCTTCTGTATCCTTACGGTCAGCTAAAAAACAATTCTTGGATTAAGAAGTTTTCCCGAATATTCTATTTCTCATTAATTCCACTTGTCGCAATTCTATTTATAGCCATCGGCTTTAGAATTGGGGATTATGGGTTTACCATCAACAGGTATGTTATTGTGTTGTTAGGCGTTTGGCTAAGCTTTGTTGCCTTGTATTTTTCTTTCGGAAAAAAGAACATAAAACTAATTCCGATGTCTTTGGCACTCATCCTTGCGCTGATGTCTTTTGGGCCTTGGAGCGTGTTTAGCGTGGGCGAAAAGAGCCAAATTAATAGACTTGTATCAATACTAGAAGAAAACAATTTACTACAAGATGGGAAGGTTGTAAACGAAGTCATTTGGAAAACCGATAAGATACCCTCTCTTTATTCTAACGAGGCAAGCAACCCAAATGATGGTGTTCTAGTTGACTCTTTGCACAATGAGGTGGTTTCTATAATTAATTACCTCGACAAACACCACGGGTTTTCAGGGATTTCGCACTTATACGCTCAAAACATAGATTCTTTAATCGTGCTTTGCTTGGACTCAAACAAATACACCGATGAGTCCAACATTTATACCCGCTCTTTGGGCTTATCTCCTTACGAAAAATACTCGTCACATTATGATTACTACACCTTTAATGTTGAAGACATTATTGTTACCCAGGTTACATCCTACGATTACGTATTAGATTTTGACCTAAGTCAGTATGGAGGAATCTTGGATAGGGTTGATTTTGAATTAAATGGAGAAGAATATTTTATAGAATTCAATCCTTCAGATCCAAATACACTAATGTTTATTGAAAATAGTAATTCGTTAGAAATTAGTGTTGAAAAAATGCTGTCAAGGCTAACCAATACATATGGGTTTAAATCGGAATCGAGAATACATCAATCAGAAATGGAGATTGAAAAAAAGACAAGTCGCTTTGATATAAAAATGTTGTTTCATTCTATTGACTATAAAACCTCCAATGACTCAACCTATATTTCCTCCATGCACGGTAAAGTTCTTCTTAAAATACGGTAGTGGCTTTCTTTTAATGAGTAAATAATCAAACTAAAAATAAAATGAAAAATCTAACATCCCTTATTACAGCATTATTACTTTCTGTTTCAATATCATTCGGACAGGAATACGATGAAATTTCTTTCTATAACGTTTATCAAAAAGACTTGGCTTTAGTTCAAAAAGACGGGCTTTTTGGCTTCATAGACGTCAACGGAAATGAAGTGGTTCAACCGAAATACGATGAAATTTCTTTCTATAACGTTTATCAAAAAGACTTGGCTTTAGTTCAAAAAGACGGGCTTTTTGGCTTCATAGACATCAACGGAAATGAAGTGGTTCAACCGAAATACGATGAAATTTCTTTCTATGACGTTTATCAAAAAGACTTAGCATTAGTTCAAAAAGACGGGCTTTTTGGCTTCATAGACATCAATGGAAATGAAGTGGTTCAACCGAAATACGATGAAATTTCTTTCTATGGCGTTTATCAAAAAGGCTTGGCTCTAGTTCAAAAAGACGGACTTTTTGGCTTCATAGACGTCAACGGAAATGAGGTAGTTGAGCCGAAGCATAATCAAGTCCCTACAGATAGATAAAAACTGCCAACACCTATAAGCAATGCCCTTCGGGATGCTTCTGCGCATGGCCTGTTTGTTAGCCAACATAGAAAAAGAGTTTTAAATTTCTATTGACTTCAAAAAGGGTTTTTTGGTAAACACGGCCTAACGTTTCTTTTTTATACTTTTACAACTACTAATCCACTAAATCTTTTTAGATGTCGATGTTTGAAAATAAGTTTGAAAAAGCGCTATGGAACCTGAGGTTTGTGGTAATTCTTTCGGTAGTATTATCAATAATATCGTCAATTACCCTGTTTGTAATCGGTAGTTGGGACATTCTGTATGCAATCGTATACCAAAACCCACTGTTCAACGCAGACATTAACAACAACACCGATTTACTGTTTAAAATTATCTCCTCAATTGATTTGTTCCTTATCGGCATAGTGTTGCTTATTTTTGGTTTTGGTGTATACGAACTGTTCATCAGTGAAATTGATTTTGCAAAAGATAAGTTTGCTGAATCTACACTAAAGATTAGTAGTTTGGATCAGCTTAAAAACAAAATAATTAAGGTTATTATCATTGTCTTGATTGTTAAGTTTTTTGAAAAAATATTGAAGTTAGCCCCGAACTTTACCACCCCTATGGACGTTTTATATTTTAGCCTTTCTATACTGTCTATCTGCCTGGGGTATTATTTGATAAACAGAAAATAAACTCCTCTTTTTTGTCCGTTTGAGGTTTAGGGTTTATCGGCTCTTCCGTATCTTTGTACCTCATCCACACCTTGACACAAAAACTAAATATCGTTTGGCTTAAAAGAGATTTAAGAACCTCTGATCATGAGCCTTTTTTTCATGCCGAACAGCATGAACACGATTACCTTCCTATATATATTTTTGAGCCCTCTATTAATGCCCATCCAGACACTAGCCTAAGGCACCGACAGTTTGTTTACCATTCCATTTTGGATATGAACACCACCCTCCAGCCCTTTAACAGAAAGGTACACGTCTTTTATGCCGAAGCGGAAGAAGTCTTTGCCTATTTGACAGAGGAGTACAGTGTTTCTAATGTATTTTCTTACCAAGAAAGCGGCGTAAAGGTGAGTTGGGATAGGGATAAGGCGGTCAATAGTTTACTGAAAAAAAAAGGAGTTAATTGGCAGGAGTTTGAGAATCAATCTGTAAAAAGAGGGGTTAATCACAGAAAGGGATGGGACAAAGAGTGGTATATGTATGCTCATTCTGAGCGCATTAAAAACGACTTTAGTAACGGTCGTTTAATGATAAAAAAAAGCCCTTTTGACTTCGACATCAGCAAACAGTACGAATTAAAAAATTACCCCAAACAATACCAGCCTGCTGGGGAGTCTTTCGCTCATAAATACCTCAAATCCTTTCTAGAAAAAAGAGGCAAGAATTACTCCAAACACATTTCAAGCCCACAAAAAAGCAGACTCTCATGTAGCCGTTTATCTACGTATTTGGCCTGGGGAAACATTAGTGTTAGAGAAGTGTTTCAGGCTGTTAAAAGCGCTCCTAACTACAGTTCTCATAAGCGTGCTTTTGATGCTTGTCTGGCGCGTCTCAAATGGCGCTCCCATTTTATTCAAAAATTCGAAACGGACTGTAGCTATGAATTGTATTGCATTAATAAGGGTTATGAAAAAATGGAATACGAAAACAACGATGAACTTTTACAAAGGTGGAAAGAAGGTAAAACGGGCTTTCCTCTTGTTGATGCAAGTATGCGCTGCCTCATCAATAATGGATGGATAAACTTCCGAATGAGAGCAATGTTGGTGTCTTTTCTTTGTCACCACCTCAATCAAGATTGGCGAAGGGGTGTGTACCATATTGCCCAACTGTTTTTAGACTATGAACCCGGCATACATTTCACCCAATTTCAAATGCAAGCTGGTGTTACCGGCATCAATTCCATTAGAATTTACAACCCCATAAAGCAGTCAATTGAAAAAGATGCTGACGGAGAGTTTATAAAAAACTGGGTGTCTGAACTTAAAGAAATAGAACCTCCTTTCGTACATCGTCCTTGGGAGCTAACGCCTATAGATTTGCTTTCTATGGGGCTAACATTGGATTATCCTCCGCCAATGGTCGAACCCGTTAAGGCAGCCCAGACAAGTAGAGCCCAATTGTGGCGTTTGCGCAAAGACCCTCTAGTTAAGGAAGAGTCCAGAAGATTGCTTCAAGTTCATGTCAGGCCCGCTAGCAAAAAGCGATAATAAAATTCTAGCTGATTAACAATAATTTACAACAGCTAAGCCATATTTTATATATTTGCTTATTCCTTAAAGCTTCGTTTATGATTGTTTTTTAAAATATTTAATACTAAACACGAAAAACATGAAAAAACATTTACTATTAATTTTCACTTTTTTATTCTCACTTATTTTATTTGCTCAATCTCCCGATAAAAAATGGAGCGTCGGTTATAAAATAGGAGCAGAACAGTTTGCTGGCTATGTTGGCGAAGGTTTTGATGGGCTTGATAAGTCTCACCTAATAAACGGCTTTACCCTTTCTAGAAGGATAAATAGCCATTTTGACGTTGGGCTAAGCGCTTTACGTGGCGAAAACGACAGTCAGTATTATGACAATTATTATATCGGTGAGAACATCTTGTTGCGCGATTTAACAATGTTTAATATGAACGCTAAATTTAACTTTTTTAAATACGATGATGTAAGGGTGAGGCCGTTTGTGTTTGCTGGCTTTAGCGTATTGGCCTATGATAACAATGGCCTTGGCTTTGAATTAGACGATTTACAGTACCCTGATTTGGGCTTGGGTTTGAACATAAAGGTCTCTCCAACGGTAAATGTTACGTTTGATGAAACATTATTTTTTATAGATAAAGGTTTTGGCATCAATAATAAGTTAGAAAAATACCTAATGCATGCTGTAGGGGTTTCCTTTAATCTCGGTAAGCTAAAAGACTCAGACGATGATGGTGTCAGCGATAGAAACGACGAGTGTCCTGAGGTGTTTGGGCTAAAACAGTTTAACGGTTGCCCAGACTCAGACAGCGACGGCGTCAAAGATTCTGAAGATAAATGTCCTAATGAAGCGGGATTAGTGAGCCTTGAAGGTTGCCCGGATTCGGACAATGATGGTATTCCTAACCGAACGGACGAATGTCCTAATAAGAAAGGAACAAAAGCGTTAGGCGGTTGTCCTGATACGGATAACGATGGTATTGCTGACAATAAAGATGAATGCCCTAAGGCAAAGGGTTCAAAACAACTCAAAGGTTGTCCAGACTCGGACAATGACGGCATCGCTGATAAAGACGACAAATGCCCAAAAGTAAAAGGGTCAAAAAAGAATAAAGGTTGCCCAGAAGAGGTGGTTAAGCAAACGCCAAATCGAGAAAAAACCAAAGACTCCTCTCCTCAAGTGTCTTTGTTTGTGGTAAACTTTGAAAGCGGTAGCAGTAAAATAAATAAAGAGTCAAAAACTATACTAAACTCTATTGTTGATGTATTGAAGAAAAACCCGAATTACAAATTAGATATTAAGGGCTATACAGACGCTGATGGTGACGAAAAAATGAACTTAAATCTATCAAGTTCAAGAGCAAAAATTGTAAAGAATTATCTTGTAAATAAAGGAGTTTCTACAAAGCGTTTATTCTCAAAAGGGTATGGCGAAGCAAACCCTATTGCTGATAATACGTCTGATGCAGGAAAGGCTAAAAATAGACGTGTTGAATTGTTTTTGAAGTAACAAGATGGGTAGGCTTAGTGTTGTATATAGCTTGGTATTTTTGATGTTAGGTATTGGTGTAAATGCTCAAAACAGAACCGACACTATTACTGTTATGGAAGATATTGGCACTAAGTTTTATCAAGACGGCTATCAATTAAACGTCAGTGAGTTGTTTTGGATAGCAAATCAAATTCCAGAAATGGATGATGCAAAAAGAACATACCGTATGGGTGTGTTGTTATCTTCAATTGGGGGTTTCTTAATTGGTTACCCCGTCGGACAACATCTTGGCGGGAACAATGAGCCTGTTTGGGAGTGCGCGCTAGTTGGTGTTGGGGTTATCACACTTTCCTTGCCTATTTTTACTAGCTCACGTAAAAAAGCTGTAAAGGGCGTACGTGCTTTCAACCGAAACATAACACATAAAAAAGCCCTCGACTGAGGGCTTTTTTTTATTTAAAACTCCAATCGTATTGGTCGAGTTCTTTGACTGAATAGTGAAGTAAATCAATGGCGTTTCGGATATCTGTTTTGTCAGCCATTTCTATTACCTGATGGATGTGTCTTGTTGGTATAGATACTGCCCCTGCAATTGATCCGCCTGGAGTAAAGCGTTGTATCCCTGCGGTGTCTGTTCCGCCACCCGTTAGAATTTCTAATTGATGAGGAATGTTGTGTCTTTCAGAAACTTCTTTCATATAGCTCACCATTCTATAATCACAAATGGTGGATGAATCCATTACTTTTATTGCTGCTCCTTTTCCTAATTCTGTTATCTTTTCGTGCGGTGCCGCTCCTGGAACATCGTAGGCAATGGTGGTGTCTAAGCCAAATCCAAAGTCTGGTTGAACCTCTTGAGTAGCCACGTTTGCTCCTCTTATTCCTACCTCTTCTTGAACTGTAAACACCCCGTAAATATCGTAGGGGTTGTCTTTTATTTCTCTTAGCATTTCAATAAGAATAAAAACAGACACCCTGTTGTCAATGGATTTACAGTTAACGCAATTCCCCATTTCTATAAGTTGTCTTTCTCGAGTAATAGGGTTCCCTATACCTATGTATTTCTCGACCTCTTCCTTGGGCATTCCCATATCAATAAAATAGTCAGTGGTCTTTGGGGATTTGTTTCTCTCTTCTGGAGTCATTACGTGTATGGGTTTACTTCCCATTACTCCAATCAAGTCTTTTTTACCGTGAACAATTACGCGTTGAGCCGTTAGTGTTTTAGGGTCAAAACCTCCTAGGGTGTGAAATCGCAAAAAACCGTTATCATCAATGTGTGTAACAATAAAGCCGATCTCATCCATATGGGCGCCAATCATTACTTTTTTGTCTTTACGGCCTTTTTTTATGGCGGTAACATTGCCCATATTATCGACTTTTACTTCGTCTACCAAAGGCGTTACTTCTCGTAGTACTATTTCTCTTATTCTTTGTTCGAAGCCAGGCGCTCCCGCTGCCTCGCAAATCTCTGCGAGTAATTTTACATTTATAGACATCTAATTTGTTTTTATTTGAGGTAACTCAACCTCATCATGTTAGTCATTCCTTTTTCTTTTATAGGCATACTGGCTACGTTTAAGACTAAATCGCCAGATTTTAGTAGTCCCGTTCCCTTGAGTATTCGCTTTGTGTCTGCTACCGTTTCATCGGTACCCGTCTCGTTATCGTAATAAAAGCCTTTTACCCCCCAAACCAAACTTAGCGTATTAAGTATTTCGTGGTTGTTTGTAAACGCATATATTTTACACGGTGGTCTATGGCTTGATATTTCAATGGCGTTGTAGCCCGAGTGAGTCATTGTTATTATAGCTTTTGCGCTTACTTGTTCGGCAAGTTTACAAGAGTGGTAACAAATAGCGTCGGATATAAAGCGCTCGCCGTAGGTTTCTTTTAGTTCGTATGAGCGGGTTGAAGAAAATTCTTGTTCAACATTAGTAATAATTTTACTCATCGTTTCCACCGCCTGCAAGGGGAAAGCGCCAACCGATGTTTCTCCACTAAGCATAACCGCGTCTGCACCGTCCATTACAGAATTGGCTACATCGTTTACTTCTGCTCTTGTAGGAGTAACGCTTTCTGTCATGCTCTCAAGCATTTGTGTAGCCACAATAACGGGCTTGGCTTTTTCCAAGCACATTTTGGCAATCTTTTTCTGAATTACAGGTACTTTTTGCATTGGTATTTCCACACCCAAGTCTCCTCGTGCAATCATTACCGCATCGGTTACATCAATAATGCTATTAAGGTTTTTTATCGCTTGTGGTTTTTCAATTTTTGCAATTACCCTTGCGCTGTGGTTTTCTTTTTTGATATGCTTTTTGAGCTCAAGAATATCTTGTGCTGACCTTACAAAAGAAAGGCCTATCCACTCAATGGGTTGGGTTAAAATAAAGTCAAGATCTTTTAGGTCTTTTTCTGTCAAACAAGGTTGTGAAATTACTGTATTTGGCAAGTTAACCCCTTTATTTGAGCTTAGTTCCCCTCCGTGTATCACTTTAGTAATCACAGTATCTTTGCTGTTGGTGCTGACAACTTCTATATGAAGCTTACCGTCATTTATCAGTATTAGCTCTCCAGCCTTAACATCTTCAGGAAACTGTTCGTAGTTGATGTATGCTTTTGTACTGTCTCCAACACACTCTTTGGTTGTAATTACAAATTCTGTACCGTCAACCAGGCTTGAGCCTTCTTCTATTTTTCCTATTCTTATTTTTGGGCCTTGAAGGTCTGCTAAAATCGCCGTGTGCACATTTAGATCTTGATTAATCTCTTTGATTAGGTGAATCGTTTCTAAATGTGTTTTGTGGTCGGCGTGTGAAAAGTTTAGCCTGCAAACGTTTACGCCTGCTTTTATCATTTGGGTTAGGGTGTCTTTAGTTAGACACGCCGGGCCCATTGTTGCTACTATTTTGGTGTTATTCATCATACGTTTAATATACAAATTGTTCTTTTGTTTTTCTGTCATTCTCCTCAAATACGGCTAAAACGTATTCAGACTGTTGAATCAGACGTGCATAGTGTTGAACGTCTTGTTTGTCAACCTCTTTTTGTAGTAATAGCCAATAATCCACCTGCTTTTTCTTGGGCACCAAAAAGCCGTCTTGTGATTTATTTGAAAAAACTAATATTTCATCTGAGTCTGATAGGTGTTGGTATCTTGAAAACTCAGCTTTTGAATCATAGGATATGTAAGGTGTTGTTTTGAAAAAATTTGTTCTTAATGTGTGGTTAAGTGTCCATGCAAAGCGGTAGTCTTTGAGGTGACAACTGATCCCCAGTAAAGAAAAACTTACATCCAACTCTATTCTTAACATTTGTTTTCCCATAAAAAATGCTAAAATAACCCTTTATCTTGAAATTTGATTTTAAGAGTGTGTTAATTCTTTATACGCTTCTTTCGCGGCTTGTTCTTCGGCTCTTTTTATGGATGTGCCAACAGCACGTCCTTTGTTTTTGTTGTCAATCATAATCATCACCTCGTAGGTCTTTTCGTGGTCTTTGCCAAAAGAGTCTATAAGTCTGAATTTGATTTGTTTTTTGTTGGCTTGTCCCCACTCTAGTATTATGCCCTTATAGCTTACCACTTTTTTGACAAGTTGTTGTAGGTTTATGTGTGGTTCTATTAGTTTATCTTCAATAAATTTTGCTGTAAAAGCATAGCCTTTGTCCAAAAAAATTGCCCCTATCAAGGCTTCGAGTGCATTGCCATAAATGGAGCGGTTTGAACTTGCTTGGTGTTTGAGTAGTGTATTTAATTGGATGTCAAGCGCTAGTTTATTTAGTGTTTTTCGGCTTACAATTTTTGAGCGCGTTTGTGTTAAAAAACCCTCGTCTTGATCTGGAAAAGCATTATATAGCATTTCTGCAATCACCGAACCAAAGATAGCGTCGCCTAAATACTCGAGCCGCTCGTTGTGTTTTGGGCTATTTTTGATAGACCTGTGGGTTAATGCTTCGTAAAAAAGATTAATGTCATTAGGGCTATAGCCTATTACATTAATTAATTTCTTTTCGTATGTGGTTTTGGGTTTAAAGAGGTTTTTGATGTCGTCTAAAAACTTCATCAAACTTTTTTAACCATTACACAGGCGTTGTGACCACCAAAACCAAAAGTGTTTGAAATGGCGGTGTTTACTTCTCGTTCTTGCGCTTTGTTTAGCGTAAGATTTAGCGTTGAGTCAATTTCAGGGTCTTCTGTTGAGTGATTAATTGTAGGGGGAACTATGTTATTTTTAACCGCTAAAATCGACGCTATCGTTTCTACAGCGCCTGCAGCGCCTAATAAGTGCCCTGTCATCGATTTTGTTGAGCTGATATTAAGTTTTGGTGCATGTTCACCAAAGACCCCTTTTATTGCTTTAACCTCAGCAATATCGCCAAGCGGTGTTGAGGTGCCGTGTACATTAATGTAGTCTATGTCTTCTGGGGTTAGCCCAGCGTCTTCAATGGCTAAGCGCATGACGTTCATTGCGCCAATTCCTTCAGGATGAGGGGCCGTTATGTGGTGTGCGTCGGCTGTCATTGCGCCTCCTACAACTTCGGCATATATTTTTGCTCCTCTTGCTTTAGCGTGCTCGTATTCTTCGAGAATTATTGCGCCTGCTCCTTCACCTAGCACAAAGCCGTCTCTTTCTTTGTCAAACGGACGTGAGGCTGTTTTTGGCGATTCGTTTCGTGTTGAAAGCGCATGCATGGCGTTAAACCCTCCCACTCCGGCTTCGTTGATGGATGCTTCTGATCCCCCCGAAATAAACACATCTGCTTTGCCCCATTTAATATAATTAAATGCGTCAATTAAAGCGTGGGTAGAAGAGGCGCACGCTGATACGGTAGCGTAGTTTGGCCCTCTAAATCCATACTTAATTGAAATGTGGCCGGCAGCTATGTCGGCAATCATTTTAGGAATAAAAAACGGATTGAATCGAGGAACACCAGAGCCCGTAGCAAAGTCGCCACATTCTTTTAAAAAGGTGTCAAGCCCTCCTATTCCAGAGCCCCATATTACACCGGCTCTATCGAGGTTTAATTTTTCTAAGTCAAAAGATGCGTCCTCCATAGCTTCAGATACGGCTACCATTGCGTAAATGGCATACATATCGAGCTTGCGCGCCTCCTTTCTGTCCAAAAATTCCGTTGGGTCGAAGTCTTTCACTTCGCAAGCAAAACGGGTTTTGAAATGGGTTGCGTCAAATCGTGTGATTGGTCCAGCTCCGCTAGTTCCTTTAAGTAAGTTGTTCCAAAAATCCGAAACATTATTACCTATCGGAGTGAGAGCGCCCAATCCTGTAACTACGACTCGCCTTGACATGAGAAAAAAGTTATGTTAAGCCTTTTCGATAAACGAAATAGCATCTCCAACAGTGACAATGGCCTCTGCTTGATCGTCTGGAATTTGAATATCGAATTCTTTTTCGAATTCCATAATTAATTCAACAGTGTCTAAAGAATCAGCACCTAAATCATTGGTGAAGCTCGCTTCTGGTGAAACCTCTGCTTCGTCAACACCTAATTTATCTACTATAATTGCTTTTACTTTTGTTGCGGTATCAGACATGAATGAAAGTTTTTTTATTAAACAAGTTGCAAATAAATATACTTTTTGATTATAAAACAAGCGAAGACGTTTGTATTTATTGTTTATTTAAAATAATTGCTTTTAAAATAGTTGTTCTATTTTTGAGCTGTAAAGATGGATAAGGTAAAAATTGCAATATTTATTTCAGGTAAAGGGTCAAACGCCCTGAACATCATCAGGTATTTTAGGGGTAATGACGCCATTGAAGTGGCCTTGGTATTGAGCAATAAAGCAGACTCTTTTGGTCTTGAAAAGGCTCAAAAAGCGGGGGTGAACACCGTTGTTTTTAACAATGAGGCGTTCAAAAAGAACGGAGAGGTTGACACCTATTTGAGGTCTTTGGGTGTTAGTTTTATTGTTTTGGCAGGCTTTTTACGGCAAATTCCTGTTGATTTGGTTGAGTCCTTCAAAAACAGAATCATAAACATTCACCCTTCTTTGTTGCCGAAGTTTGGCGGCAAGGGTATGTTTGGGGAGCATGTTCACAAGGCTGTTCTAGAGAGTGGTGAAACAGAAAGCGGAATAACTATTCATTATGTAACAAATGAATACGATGAAGGAAAGGTAATTTTTCAGGAAACCGTTAGTGTTGATGAGAAAGACACTGTGCAAGGCTTAATAAACAAAATTCAAAAGCTAGAACACGCTTATTATCCAGTAATAATTGAAAAAACAATTCATCATGGATTTAATCTTAAGTGAGGTTTTAACTGTCTTTATGGTTTTGTTTGCGGTAATAGATATTTTTGGATCTATTCCAATAATTGTAGATATAAAGCAAAAAACAGGAGAAATTTCAGCCCTTAAGGCAAGCACTGTTTCTTTATTGATAATGCTTGGTTTTTTGGCTTTAGGAGAGCGTCTTATAGGATTTATTGGAATTGATGTAAACTCTTTTGCTGTTGCGGGTTCTATAATTATTTTTCTCATGTCGCTTGAGATGGTTTTAAATATACGGCTATTTAAGGATGATGGCTCTTCGGTTAAAACCGCCTCGATTGTGCCTTTAGCTTTTCCAATTATTGCTGGGGCGGGCTCCATGACCACTATACTATCCTTACGAGCAGAATTTGAAGCCATTAACATTGCAGCTGCTATTTTCTTAAACATTCTTGTTGTTTTTGTGGTGCTAAAGCTCACGGGTAAAATTGAGCGGCTATTGGGTGCCGGCGGTATTGCTATTCTTAGAAAAGTATTTGGTATTGTTCTTTTGGCTATCGCTATAAAGTTGTTTAGTAGTAATATAAAAGCCTTATTTAATTAATGAGCATTAAAATATATACCGACGGCTCTTCAAAAGGAAACCCTGGTCCCGGAGGCTATGGCATTGTGCTTCTTTCTGATGAAGGGCACCGAAAAGAGGTGGCTAAGGGGTTTAGAAAAACCACCAATAACCGCATGGAATTATTGAGTGTTATTGTTGCTTTAGAGATGCTAAAGGCTCGTCCCATGGATGTCCTTATTTTTTCTGATTCGAAATACGTCGTTGATGCTGTAGAGAAACGCTGGGTGTTTGCTTGGGAAAAAAAATATTTTGACAAAAAGAAGAACGCAGACCTTTGGAAAAGGTTTTTAATTATTTACCGCAAACATAACGTTAAGTTTATCTGGGTAAAAGGTCACAACAACAATGTCGAAAATGAACGCTGCGATAAGTTAGCTGTAGCTGCTGCGGAAGCCGAAAAACACCACGGCATCGACAGGGGTTACGAAAACTCTCTAAATCAAAACCAAAGCCTATTGTAAGCCGCTTTATTTTTGGGCTTTAAGCCTTTCTATGGTTTGCTTTCCTTCCGCCACAACCTCTTTATTTTTTTCAGACTTTAGTTTGCTTTCAATAGCTGTTTTGAGGTCGTTGTACAAATAGGTTTTAACTCTAACCATCCACGATTTAGCGTCTTTCAGGCTTGATTCTAATGCTGGAACGCCGTCAACCAATACGCTTAAGTCTTGATTTTTTAAAAAACTTACATAATTGACGGATGCATAATATTGGTTATATCCGCTAGTGTTAAGAAGATTGTTTTTTAGAAAATCCATTTTGTCAATTCCACCGTGTTGGGCGTAAATACCCGATACAACTTTAGGTAGATCTTTTTCTAAATCTTTTGCTAGTTCTAGCGATTTTTCGACGTTTACTTTTGCTAAACCCTTTAGTCCTGCGCCCGCAACATAAAGTGATTTTTCGGCAACCGAGGACTCAAAGAGGGCTTCGAATTCTGATTTTTCTTCTAGTTCCGATAAAAATATTAACGCTTGTGACCTAACCTCTGTATTAGGGTTAAACTTAGCTTGTTGTTCCATTATTCCAATAAGGTCATCTTTATTTTCTAGCTTAGACGCTTCCTTTACGCCCATAAGCTGAATTGGCCAATTAGAGTTGTTTAGGGCGTGAAATATGGCGTTTTTCTTCTCTTTTTTTCCAATGTTTTTTAGTGCAAAAACCATGTCCATGTAAAGGGGTGCGTGCATTTGCTCTAACCACCATTCGTCTGGTTTTTCATCAAAAATTTCTGCTAATAAGACGTGTTCTGAATCTACAATGACATTGATAGGCTTACTGTCTACATCAAAAACAAATTCATGTTTTGACTCAGTCATGATTACATCGTGTCTTTTAGTTTTTCCTTCTTCGTAAACATCAATAGCAAAAGGAAGCTTATAAACAGGTGTTGTTGCTTGGTCTTGAATCTGTTCAATACTGACGGTTTGTTGTTTTTTAGCTTCGTTGTATTTGTAATCAACTACCAGAAGCGGATGCCCTGAGGCTAAAAACCATTGGTTGAAAAACCAGTTTAAATCTTCACCCGATACCTCTTCCATCGCTAGTCTTAGCTGATGTATCTCTACCGTATTAAAAGCGTTGTCTTTAAGGTATTTTTGTAGCCCGCTATAGAAAGCATCCTCTCCTAAATAATACCGTAGCATATGTAAAATTCTCCCCCCTTTGGCATAAGAATGGTTGTCAAACATATCTTCTTTGTCCTCATAATCAAACCAAATCATGTCGTGTTGTTCTACCCTCGATTCTCTAAGGTAATTCTGAAGGTCTTTTTCGAGGTGCATATCTGCTTCTAATCTGCCTAGCCACTTTTCCCTCCAAATGTATTCGCCATATGTGGCAAATGACTCGTTTAGAGGAAGGTTTGCCCATGATTCACAGGTGACTAAATCGCCAAACCAATGGTGAAACAACTCGTGTGCAATAATGTCGTCTTCGTGCCTGTCTATAAGCTCTCGTTCGGTCATTTGAACAAACTCACCATGAATTACTGCGGTGGTGTTTTCCATGGCTCCAGAAACAAAGTCTCTTACCACAACTTGAGCGTACTTTTCCCATGGGTAATCTACCCCTAGCACCTCTGAGAAATAGTCTATCATTTCGGGGGTTCTACCAAAAATTGCTCTTGCGTTTTTGTGGTAATCGTCCTCTAAATAGTAGGTGACGTCTTTGTTTTTCCAGCTATCGTATGTTATATTAAACTCTCCGACAGCCATCATTGCTAAATAGGGTGTATGTCCCAATTTTTGTTCCCAAAAATCTGTTCTTGTGCCGTCTTCGTTTTTCACGCTTTTTACCAACAGTCCGTTAGATAGTGTAGTGAAATTATCTTTAACCGTTATGTCTATATCTTGTGTCGTTCTTTCGTTTGGAGAGTCAATTGTAGGAAACCAACAAGAACTGGCTTCTGTTTCTCCTTGTGTCCAAATTTGCATCGGCTTGTTCTTATCTTCTCCAAGAGGATTTATGAAATACAGTCCTTTAGCGTCTGTTATGGCGTTGCTTCCTTCCACAATTAGCTCGTTGGGCTTTGCAGTATAGTCTATTATTATTGTGTATTCTTCTGTTCGGCTGTATGTTTTGTCAAGCTCTATGTTCAACATTAAGTTGTCATATTCGTATTTTAAGGCCTTACCATTCATTGTCACTGAATGAATATCAAACCCTTTTGCGTCAAGTGATAGTTTATTTGTTGAGTAGAAATATGGTTTTAATGTTAATTCGGCCTTTCCTAACAAGTATTGCTTTTCCCAGTTAAAACGAACGGATAAGTCTGTATGAATAAGGTCGTTTAGCCGTTTTCTGGACTCATTGTATATTTCTTTTTTATCTATTTTTTCTGTGTATTCAACCTTTGGCGAAGCGGTTGTTACTAAAAGTGCTAAGGCTATTGCTATGAGTGTTTCCATTATTTAATTTTATAAAGGTGTAAAAGTAACAACATTTCTTTGTTAAATTTGTGGCGTGAAGGCAGTAATAAATAACTCTTTTGAATTTTCATTGGAAAATGAAGTGGATTGGAATTGTATTGAAGTTAAAGACGGACAATTTCATATCCTATTCGAAGATAAATCATACTTGGCGGACGTGGTTAATTTTAACCCTTCTACAAAAGAGGTTAGTATTCAAATAAATAACAGGCAATATGATGTTTTGTTAAAAGATCGCTATGATGATTTGTTGAATCAGCTAGGATTAGATGTTGCTGCCAATAAAAAGGACAATGAAGTAAAAGCCCCAATGCCAGGTCAAGTTTTGGATATTTTGGTTAGGGCTGGAGATAGTGTTAATGAAGGTGATGGGCTTATTGTCTTGGAAGCCATGAAAATGGAAAACATTATAAAATCTACTAGAGACGGTATTATTCAAAGTGTTAAAACAAAAAAAGGAAGTAGTGTGGAAAAAAACACAGCCCTGATTGTTTTTGAATAAATTACACGAGTTGTATATCGAACTGTACTAAATCTACAAATTCAGAAATTCGCTGATTAACCTCATCTTTACTTAGGCCATTCATTCTTTCTGTTCCAAATTTTTCTACACAAAACGATGCCATTGCAGAACCTATAATAACTGCTCTTTTCATGTTTTCAAACGAGTAGTCTTTTGTTGCACAAAGGTGGCCTACAAAACCACCTGCAAAGGTATCTCCTGCGCCTGTTGGGTCAAAAACTTCTTCTAGTGGTAGCGCTGGAGCAAAAAATACTTCCTCCTTATTAAATAATAAGGCGCCGTGTTCTCCCTTCTTAATTATTAAAAATTTTGGTCCGAAAGAAAGAATTTTTTTTGCCGCCTTTACAAGCGAGTATTCTCCTGATAATTGACGGGCCTCTTCATCGTTGATGGTAAGTACATCTACATTTTTTAAAGCAATCATGAGGTCGTCTGAAAAATTATCCATCCAAAAGTTCATGGTATCTAAAACAATCAGTTTTGGACGCTCTTTTAATTGGTTTAACACCTTTTGTTGAATGCTTGGCATAAGGTTACCTAACATTAAAAGCTCACAATTTTGATATTCTGTAGGCACAATGGGATTAAATGTTTCTAATACGTTTAATTGAGTATCTAAAGTGTCTCTGGTATTCATGTCATTGTGATATTTTCCCGACCAGAAAAACGTTTTTTCTTCACTTTTAATTTGAAGGCCTTTGGTATCAACATTATGCTCGTGTAACATATCTATTGCCGACTGTGGAAAATCTCCCCCTACTACTGAAACCAAATTAATATCTTCGAAAAACTTTGAAGCAGATAATCCTATATAGGTGGCTGCTCCTCCAATAATTTTATCTGTTTTTCCGAATGGCGTCTCTATAGCATCAAATGCTACTGTACCAACAACTAATAAACTCATAGTTTTTTAAAATTTTATTTTTGCAAATGTATTGCATAATTATTAGCATTGTACTAATATTGCACACTGATTTTTTCCTCCTTAGCTCAGTTGGTTAGAGCATCTGACTGTTAATCAGAGGGTCCTTGGTTCGAGTCCAAGAGGGGGAGCAAAAGACAAAGCATCTGCGAGAGTGGGTGCTTTTTTGCTTTAAGAGGGTGAATGATTTTTAATTTTCCTCTTTATTTTTACTCTTTCTTAAAAGTTTATCAACACCAATCCATATAAAGATTACTGGCCAGTAAACTCTTATTAACTCAGCTATGGATACTTGAATAAAATTCAGATTGTTGGCTAGAAATAATAACCCTATTAGAATAAATAAAATTCCAATACTTTTTCCTTTTTGCATAATTTTAAGTTTAATGATATAATACTATTAACAAAATATGTTTGAAAGCTCTTTTGTTATTCTACAAATTAAGCACTTAAAATGTATATTTTCGTTTGATGCCTAAAAAAAAGAAAAAAAGAATAGTATCTAAACAGAGTTTACAGTCGCAAGTTCTAAATGTTTTAAGAAAAAATCCAAAGAAATCCTTTAACTATAAACAACTTTCAAAACAAATTGGAATTGGAGATGAATCACTTAAACTATTACTGCAAAAAGTACTTTTAGAATTAGAAGAAAACGAAAAAGTTGTTTCTGTAGGTCGAGGAAAATATAAGTTAAAAACCCAATCTGCAGTTATTGAAGGTGTCGTTGATATTACTGCTTCAAAAAAAGCTTACGTTAGTGTAGATAATCTGGATGAAGATATCTTTATAAATGGTAAATATTTACCAAATATTGTTAGTGGTGATCGGGTTGAGGTTTCTGTTTTTTCTTCCTTTAAATCGAGAAGATTAGAGGGTGAAATAGTAAATGTAATTAAACGAAATACACATCAATTTGTAGGTAAATTAGAAATATCTAAAACCTTTGCTTTTGTTGTTATTAGCAATGCTAAAATACATTTTGATGTTTTTATTAATTCAAAAGAAATAAAAAAACATAATCTAAAAAATGGTCAATTAGTTGTTTGTAATATAGATGACTGGGGTGATAAAAAAACCAACCCTAGTGGTAGTATAAAAGAAGTTCTGGGTTATCCTGGAGAACACCATGCAGAAATTTATTCAATTCTTGCCGAGTATAATATTGATAAAACCTTCGATGATAATATTGAAGAAAAAGCAAAGAATATTTCTCAAAAAATAACAAAAGAAGAAATTAAATCTAGACGAGATTTTAGACCAGTAACTACCTTTACTATTGATCCTTTTGATGCCAAAGACTTTGATGATGCATTATCTATTAAAAAATTAAAAAATGATAATTATGAAATAGGTATTCACATTGCTGATGTCAGTCACTATGTTCTAGAAAATGATATTATTGACAAAGAAGCACAAGAAAGAGCGACATCCATTTATCTTGTAGATAGGGTGATTCCAATGCTTCCCGAAATTTTATCTAATAATCTATGTTCACTTAGACCAAATGAGGAAAAATTATGTTTTTCTGCAGTGTTTGAAATAAATATGGATGGCAAAATACTAAATGAGTGGTTTGGAAAAACCGTCATTTTATCAGATAGAAGATTTACTTATGAAGAGGCTCAAGAACGCATAGAAAATAAAGAAGGCGATTACTCTTCTGAACTTACATTACTTAACGAAATAGCAAAAATTCTAAGAGAAGAAAGAACAAAAAAGGGCGCTATATCCTTTCATAAATTAGAAACTAAATTCAAATTAGATGATGATAATAATCCTATTTCTCTTTTTATAAAAGAGAGTAAAGATGCTCATAAATTAATTGAAGAGTTTATGCTGCTCGCAAACAGAAAAGTAGCTGAATTTATTGGTAAAAAATCACTTCCTTTTGTGTATAGAATTCATGATACTCCTAATCCTGAAAAATTAGAGACATTAAGCTTTTTTCTAAAAAGTTTTGGGTATCAATTGCACACCGAAAATAAAAATAGCATTGCTAAATCTATGAATAAAATACTCATGGATGTAAAAGGCAAAGATGAAGCAAGTATGATAGAAACTCTATCTATTCGAACCATGGCTAAAGCAATTTATTCAACAGAAAACATTGGTCATTATGGATTAGCATTTAATCATTACACGCATTTTACTTCTCCCATTAGAAGATACCCAGATGTAATGGTTCATAGGCTACTTTTTAAGTACCTAAATGATAAATCAAGAGTAAATAAAGAAGAAATAGAAAAGTTATGTAAACATTCTTCAGAAATGGAAATAATTGCTTCAAGGGCTGAACGAGATTCTATAAAATACATGCAAGCTGTTTACATTTCAAAGTTTGTTGGTGAAAAATTAGAGGGTATAGTTTCTGGAGTAACAGACTTTGGAATTTTTATTGAAGTAAGTAATACGAGTTGTGAAGGCTTAATTCGCTTAAAAGATATTCAAGGCGACTTTTACAAGTACGATGAAAAAAATTACTGTATTAAAGGAAGTAAAAGCGGTAATATTTATAGAATAGGCGATAAAGTAAATGTCAAGGTAAGATCTGTAAACATTGAAAAAAGAGAAATTAATCTTATATTATTATAATAGTTTTAATTATTAAATAATATGATTATATATATAGTCTGTTAGCTCTGTTAATACTTTATTTAGCTAATTTGTAGTTTTATTAAATATTAATACTTTATAACAATGAATTAACATATTTTATAATTTAAATAACTGAAAATTAATAGTTTATAATAATATTAACAATACTTTATAATTTAAATTAACATTATTTATTTTATAAAAAACAAGCAATATAAGGCATGTTTATTGTTAAAAACATCAGTACAATTTTTTAATATATTTAATAAAAATCTATTGCTAAACTTAGTAAATAATATAGCTGAAAATAATATTTAAAAAGTCAATAAAAACTTATTATTGTTTTTAACTCATATTAACAAAAAATGAATTTTGTTTGTTAATTAAAAATCTGATTATATTTAAAGTATTTAGTGATTATAAACACAATCAAAACTTATGAAATACACAATTGGAATAGCCTGCGATCATGCTGGATTTGAATACAAAGAAAAACTTGTAAAATACCTTAAAGAAAAAGGACATACTGTCACTGATTTTGGCTGTTATAGTTCAGAAAGTGTGGATTATCCAGATTTTGCACATAAGCTAGCCAAGTCTATTAAACAATCAGAAAATATAATAGGTATTCAATTTTGTGGAAGTGGCAATGGAATAAATATGAGTGCTAACAAACACCAAGAAATAAGGTCTGCATTGTGCTGGGAAACAGAAATAGCACAACTAGCGCGCTTACATAACAATTCAAATGTATGTACCATGCCTGCAAGATTCATTTCATATGAGAAAGCCTTAGAGATAGTTAATGTTTTTTTATCAACCGAATTTGAAGGAGGAAGACATCAAAAAAGAGTAGAAAAAATAAGCTGTTAATCTTTTACCAATGAAAACACTATTATTATTATTATTTCCAATCAGTTTGTTTGCACAACAAACAAGCTTGTCAGAAGACAACACCAAATTAAAATATGTTAATACCATTACAGCAAATGATCTAAAAGATTATTTATATGTATTAGCAAGCGATTCTTTACAAGGAAGAGAAACGGGTACTGCAGGACAAATAGATGCAGCAAATTACATTGCAAACTTTTTTAAAGAAATAGGAATACCACCTTATAAGTATAACACATATTTTCAAAAATTTAAAGTTAGACTTGTTAAACGCTACGGAAAACAGAATAAGAAAAATAATAATAAATATGTTAAAGGAGAAAATATAATTGGCTTTATTGAAGGCAGTGATTTAAAAGATGAAATAGTAGTTATTACAGCCCATTATGATCATTTAGGCGTAAAAGAAGATACTTTGATTTATAATGGAGCAGACGATAATGGTTCCGGAACGAGCGCCATAATGGAAATAGCTCAAGCATTTATGTTAGCTAAAAAAGAAGGAAATGGACCAAGAAGAAGCGTTTTGATAATGCCTGTTTCCGGTGAAGAGAAAGGGTTATTAGGCTCAAAATATTATACAGATAATCCCATTTATCCATTAGAAAATACCATTGCAAACTTGAATGTAGACATGATTGGTAGAATAGATCAAAACCATGATAATCCAGATTATGTGTATTTAATTGGTTCTGACAGATTAAGTTCAGAATTACATCAAATAAGTGAGGACATTAACAAACAGTATTTTAATTTAGAATTGGATTATACCTTTAATGCCGAGGATGATCCAAACAGGTATTATTACCGTTCTGACCACTATAATTTTGCTAAAAATAACATACCTGTTATTTTCTATTTCAATGGAATTCATGAAGATTATCATAAACCTACTGATACTGTAGAAAAAATAAATTTTGAAAAAATTCAGAAGATTTCCAGGTATATATTTTTAACAGCTTGGGAACTGGCCAATAGAGACGAACGTCCTAGACTAGATTAATCTTTATAAAATAGAAAACGTTCATTATTTATTGAAAGCACATAAAAGCCTTGAGAATAATCAGAAATACTTAAACTAAGAGTATTTTCTTTTTCTGCTATTATTTTTCCATCAATAGAATAAATAGAAATACGGGAAGGATCTTTTAAGTAAACCACATTTCCATCAAAAAGGTATGTTGGACTAGTGTAAAGGTCTTTAACACCAGATATTTCTCCCCACAGGACTAATCCACCCTCTGTTCCAATCCAATAGTTATTGCCTTCTTTTTCGATACACAACACCACATCATTAATTAAGCCGCTGTTTTGAGTATTATATGTAGTTGTGTTTTGAACTCCTCCTTCATAATTTAAACTGAACATACCCGCACCACTCGATCCAATTAAATAGTTTTCACCATCTTTTATAACACAGTTTAAACTATTACTGGGCCAAGTGTTAAAATAACCAGTATTAAAAATCAAAAAAGAACCTGTATTTAAATGGGTTAACAAACCACCATAAGGCGTTGTAATCCATAAATTTTCAGCAGAAACCAACAAGTCAGTAGCGGTATTATCAATTAAACCATTACTACCATTATACCATGAAATACTATCATTATAGTAATACGCCAAACCACCATTTACTGTACCGATACACAATGAATCGCCCTTTTTTTCTAAACACCTTACATTAATGAATGTGGGCTCTAAAGAAGAGCTGTCCAACAGCAAAGTAATATTATCATTTTCCATTTTGTATAAGCCATCTATAGTGCCTATATAAGCAATATTTTGACTGTCAAATACAATTTCATTTATATGGCCAGGAAGAATACTTTTTTCTGAGGTGATGGTGTACCAATCGGTGCCATTATACACAGCAATACCGTCTAGTGTACCAACATAAAGAAGACCGTTATTATCAACGCTTAAACAGCGAACTTGAGGGTTTGGTAAGTATTCTGAATAATTTATCCACGTGGAATTATCAAAGGTATATAACCCCCAATTTGTACCAATCCATTTTATACCATCAACAATCAAAATATCATTAATTTGATTATCAACAAGCATGGTGTTTTCAGTAGAATAACTAACCCAATTATCTTGTGCAAAAAGAGCCCCTAAGGGCCCTAATTGAAATAATATTATAGATATAAGGGCTATTCTATTGTAAAACAATTTTTTTGAATGTTTTTTGATTATTAACTTCTAAACACACGCTGTATAATCCTTTTGGTAACATCGACCAGTCATATGTTTTATTAAACACGTTAACCTTACCAATCTTATCTGTGTATAACGTTTGCCCAAGTGAATTAGTTAAAGTTAACTGTATGTTACTTTCTTTTTCTAAAGAAGCACTTACGCTAACAACTCCTTCTGTAGGGTTTGGATAAACGTCCATACCTAATAGAATTTCTTCAATAGAGTTACAATCTTCTACTGTAATTGGCACAGGAACAGGCGCGCAATTAATAGTATCAGCGCCAATTTCCCAGTCGTATAGGTAATAATAATAGGTGGTATAATCATCACCTCCAGAGTTGTCTAATCCTCCCCCATAATATACCGCCTTTTCAATAGAAGCCACTCCGTCCAAAACGTATGGATAAGATAAATTTCCATTTGTACCCGTTCGTTTTAATTGAGGATTTTGACCACTAAGATTATTTTGATTAACAGTAGCATCTGTACCTATTAGATAGTCTTCCCCAGCAGGCACATCAAAGTTTAAAGTTACAGTTTGGGGTTCGTCATCGGCAAAACCAATAAACTCAGTGTGCTCAGCGATAACATCACCGTTTGAATTCATTAAAATAAAGCTTCTATCAGCCGGCTCATCAGTATAAACTTTTACGCTTACTAGCGTGAAATCACTCAAAGCATCGAAGGATAAGAAACCAATAGCATCGTCTCCGCCACTGTAATCAGAGTCACCGTTATGCTCTTCAGGACCCACCTTGTTTTCAGAAAAACTATTTGAAACATAGTAGGTAACACTTTCGCTTAGGTTTTGCGTTGTAAAGGCATTTCCACTACCAACCGCATTCATGTTTTCATCGTACCAAGTCACTAAATAATCAGACTCAACAGATAGCTCAGCAGGCTCATTTTTACAAATAACAACCTCATCAACTTCAGGAGTGTTAATACCATTAAGCGTTATGTTTCTTGTTGCTGCACATTCTGAATCAGGAGTATTAATAGTTACAGAATAGGTGCCTAAACTGTTCACGGTTATATTTTCTTCAGTAGAGCCGTTAGACCATAATACGGTAGAGTTTTCAGGAGCGTCAATAGACAGGCTTATTTCATCGCCTTCACAAACCAGGCCACCAAAGTTTGAAGTTATGTTTGGAACGTTTGGCGCTTCAGTTTGCATTGATAAGGTAAATGGAAACCACGTATAATTGTTATCTAGTCTTGCTTCAACCATTACTTGCGGCACCTCTAAAACGATAGCGTATTCTCCATTACAAGTTCCTAGCGGGATATTCAAAAACATTCCGTCTAAGTACGAGCCGTACGTATCATTATACCCAGAAGAAATCCCTTGAGATATTGGGCTACAGCCATACGAGCCGCCACCAAGACCATAGTTAGGAAAATCATCTTGACTTAACAAATTACCTTGATTGTAAACGGTTTCTTCGTCTCTACAGCCAGCATTTTCACTGCTACAATTTCCTAAGTCCATAACACAAAATCCAACTTTAGCGCCATCGCCTACAGTTTCCCACTCTAGAGGGTTATCCATATTGTTTGGATCAGGAATTCTTAATGTCATGATTGTCCACTCATCAAAGTGCATGTGTCCATGAGTAGGGTGATACTCCATGGTACCCACCATCTCTTCGTAGAAAGACATTGATCCATCAGCGTTTTTGTGATAGATTCTTTGCCAAGAAATATGTTTTGGGTTTGTACCGTCAGGACAGGCTTCTGTAGAGATTTCCCAGTTAGGGTCATATACCGTGAAGGTGTCCGCAACGCCCTCGTTATTGCAAACCATCCACCTGTACCCGTATTGGTCAGCTCCCCTTAAATTTAAGGGCCCAACACCAATATTTGGAGTTCTTGCTGAGATACGAATTCTTCCCATTTCTTGAACTTCAGGGGTAATTTCAAACCAGTTTTCTGGATAGTTTATTTCACCATCTTGCAAACCATCACCAGGAGCATATTCTTGTGAACCATCAATGCCCGTTTGCCAACACACGGTGATATCTGGTAGTAAATCGCAGTCGTTTTGCTCTGAGTCAGCACATTCACACTCTATAGAACTCTCCAGTGTACACTGAGCGTTGCTTATTCCGAATGAAAAAAAGCCAACAATAAAAAAAATACCTATTTTGTTCATAAACGAGGGTTGTTTGAGGTTTAGTAAGGAACAAAAATACCAAAAAATCTAACACTACAACACCCTATTTATACGAGACCTATGTTCTAATTGTTCTGTGCGCCTTGAGAAATCCAAAGAAGTATGGTTTCTATCTCAAATGGAGTGAGCGTTGAATTTGGTGGCATAACGTATTCTACATTGCCATCAGAAACAAGTCTGTAAAGGTAACTTTCTTCTGGTTGAATGGTATTTATGTAAGGCACACCGCCGTCGTTATTGCTAATGCCGTTAATAAGTTCATTGTAGGCCATATCTGCTGGAACAAGTCGCATCTGCCCACCGTCATCGTTGTGGCAAGGCATACAACTCCCCTCTCCATTATTGTAAAATATAGGTTCGTAAATATCACTTTTAAAGCTAACCATAGGCGCTTCGGCATTTATATCCAATAATTGATAATAATCTCTGTATTCTCTAAGGTAATCCCCGTTCAAAATAGAAGATTCCAAAACTAATAAAGAGTCTGTTTTGGCAACAATCTTTAATCTTACAGTATCGCCACCAAATAAAAACAATGAGTCTCCTTCAATAGCAAAAGCGCCCTCTGTAAAACCTAAAAACGCCTCACCTTTATTTTGTTCTAAAAACGTCAGCTTAAAATTATTGTTTTCGTAGCTTAATGTTAGAGTATCAGGAGACGATATGCCGTAAGTAGTAGTTTGTTGGTTTAGCTCAACACCCCCTTGATATAGGGTGTAAACCAAAGAGTCTTTTTTCCAATATTCAACAGGGTAAACAATAGGCGTAATCTCTATTATTCGGTCTTTGGTACACGCTACAAACAATAACGCTACACTAAAAAGAAATAAAAAATAATTTTTCATACTATCAGTTGTTAAAACCACCAAACCCTTCTAATATTAAAGCCTAAAACAAACTCATTGGGACTATTAAAAAAATCATAAGGCTCTGAGGTATATATATTTGCTTCTCGTAAATAATAGCTATTACTCATAAATACCTGGAAAACATGTCCAGCAGTACCAAATTCAAAACCCAATGAAAACGGATTGTTCAGAGCTGACTCGGAGCGGTTGTTAAGTTTGTGTGCATATTCGAAAAGAATGGCGCTACCAAAAGAATATTGAAACCTGCCGCTAAAGGGTAAAACAAATGTAAAATGGTCTTCATCCAAACCCAAAACAACGTTTTTATACACCAGCGTTGGACTTAGCTGTAGGGATATTTTATCACTAAATTGTCTTGATAAAATTAACTCTGTGGTATAAGTAAGCCTGTGAGAAAACTTATTTTCATAAGGCGTAATACTATCGCCAAAAAAGGCGTTTGGACCATAGTTTTTGTCTTCCTCCGTATTAATTCCAGTATTATTAAATATAGCGACGCTTAGCGGTGTGGTACCGTCCTTGGTTTGTCTAAAAAGCACGTACTTTCCTTCTAAGTCAATCGTTTTTCCAATTTTTGTTCTACCCACCCCTACATAAGCCTTGTCGCTTAATTTGTAAGACAACGAAAAACGAATATTAGCAGGGCTATCAAAACCCAAAAAGTCTTTATAAACCCTATCGTCAAGACCAATTTTTCCAAAGCGGTGCATTATGGTAAAATCAAAACCCTCAGGAATAACAGCTGTTTGGGCGTTGATAAGCTGTTTGTTTTTAAAGGCATTTATATATTCTTTTTCTTGTGCATTTAAGCCAAGAAAACAAACCAATAAACCAAGCAGAGTAAAACGTCTCATTTTTCTAATTTAAAGTCCTAATATAATTGATTAACTGCCAACGCTTTTCTTTATCTAGCGAGTGTTTATACGGAACCATCATCCCTTTACCATTAGAAAGTTTCCAGAATAGTTCGCCATCAGTTTGCTTTTGTACCTTTTCGTCAGCAAAACTTATTGGTTTTGGTTTTAAACCCGCCCCAGCTGGGCCGTCTCCCAAACCGTTTTTACCATGACAGGTCCAACAAAGTTTAGCGTATAGCTGTTGACCTTTTTGCGCCGCGATAGTATTGCCATCATAGGGATTTATTATCTCTTTTGATTCCTCGGGAGCCACCCAACGGTCTTGAGCGCGCCCAACATTGGCAGCAAACAACAAGATAAGTATAATAACAAAGACTCTCATAAGTTAAGGTTAAGGTACAAAAATAGGGACTAAAATCCTATAAATCGAATTTAATCCCCTGTGCTAGAGGAAGCTCATCCGAATAATTTATAGTGTTAGTTTGACGACGCATGTAAATTTTCCAAGCATCTGACCCAGACTCTCTACCACCACCAGTTTCTTTTTCGCCACCAAAAGCACCACCAATTTCAGCACCAGAAGTTCCAATGTTTACATTAGCAATGCCGCAATCGGAACCGGCATACGACAAGAACTTTTCAGCGTCTTTTATCGTTGAGGTCATAATAGAAGAGGACAAACCTTGAGGAACATCGTTTTGTACTTCTATAGCGTTTTCAACCTCTCCTTTATATTTTATTAGATAAAGAATAGGGGCAAAAGTTTCGTGCTGTACGATATCAAAACTATTTTTAGCTTCTACAATAGCAGGCTTAACATAACAACCGCTTTCGTATTCTCCACCCTTTAATACGCCACCTTCTACCAAAATCTTACCGCCTTCTTTAATAGCATCTTCTAGCGCAGATAAATACATATTAACAGCGTCTTTGTCTATTAGGGGCCCAACGTGATTATTTTCATCAAGCGGATTTCCAATTTTGATTTGCTCATAAGCACCAACAACAGCGTCTTTTACCTTATCATAAACAGATTCGTGTATGATTAGCCTACGTGTTGATGTACACCTTTGTCCACATGTTCCCACCGCACCAAACACGGCGCCAGGAACTACAATTTTTAGATCTGCAGTTGGTGTAATTATGATGGCGTTGTTTCCACCAAGCTCTAACAAGGATTTTCCAAAACGTTCAGCCACTCGTGAGCCTACGATTTTACCCATTCTAGATGAGCCAGTAGCAGAAATAAGCGGCATTCTTTTATCAGAAGTCATCATCTCACCCACTTTGTAGTCTCCCGTTACGATACAAGAAATACCTTCTGGCAAGTCATTAGCCTCTAATACCTCAGTAATTAAGTTTTGGCAGGCAACTGAGCAAAGCGGTGTTTTTTCTGAACCTTTCCACACGCATACATCGCCACATATCCAAGCCAAAGCGGTGTTCCAGCACCAAACAGCCACAGGGAAGTTAAAGGCAGAAATAATTCCAACAACGCCTAGCGGGTGATACTGCTCATACATTCTATGATTTGGACGCTCTGAGTGCATCGTAAGGCCGTGAAGCTGTCGCGAAAGACCAACAGCAAAATCACATATATCAATCATTTCTTGCACCTCTCCTAATCCCTCTTGATAGGACTTGCCCATTTCATAAGAAACTAATTTACCAAGCGCTTCTTTGTGGTTTCTTAACTTGTCGCCAAACTGACGCACAATATCACCTCTTTTAGGAGCGGGAAGAGTACGCCAAAATTTAAAAGCAGAAGTAGCGGCTTCCATTACTTTTTCATAATCTCTTTCAGTGGTACACTTTACTTTTCCGATTAACTTTCCAGTTACAGGTGAAAAGGATTCAATAATTTCTCCATCAGAGAAACAGTCTTTTCCTGTTGAACTACCGTTATTAATTTTTTCTAGCCCTAGCTCTTTTAAAGCATTGTTAATTCCAAAATTATCACTCATAAATTCTTATTGTTTTGTTAGTTAAGATAGAAGTTTAAATATATCGTTTCCGTTGGCGTAAAGAACCAAGCCTAATAGCAATATTATACCCACCGTTTGAGCGTATTCCATTACTTTTTCATTTGGTTGACGCCCTGTTAATACTTCATAAAGTAGAAAAACGACATGCCCCCCATCTAATGCAGGAATTGGCAGTAAATTAAGCACCGCCAACATTATTGATAAAAAAGCGGTAAGGCTCCAAAAGCGTTGCCAATCCCAAACTGGGGGAAAAATACTTCCTATAGAAATAAAACCACCCACAGACTCAGGAGACTGTTTTATTAGTTTAAACTGCTTGAGGTAGTTAACAATCTCATCGCCAGTTTTTGTTAGCGCAGCAGGAACAACACTTATCACATTGTATTGTTCTTTTTCAAACTTATATAATGAAGAAAATGGACGTAGCTGAACACCCATTACCCCCTCTTCAAGGAAAACATCAAAAGAAATTTCTTCACCTCTTCTGTCAACCAAAACCGTAGCGGTGTCGCCTTTCAACGTTGGAGTGTATTCCATAACGTCACCGGCATACCCCATATCATTATTGTTGATTTTAAGGATTTTATCGCCCACCCTTGCTCCAGCGGACTTCATTACAGAGGTTTCAGAAAAACCATCAATAATAAACGGGATGTTAGGGGTAAATAGTTTTGTTTTTGCCAACACTTGGTTTTTTACTTCTTCAGTAAAGGGGACGTCTATTTTATTTCCATTTCGCAATACGGTTACTACTTTTGCGTCGTCTAAAATTAATCGTTCAATAATCTCAGGATGAAGCGATCCGTTTTCAACAGCAAATCGACTCACGACATTATTGTCAATAGAATATATCATGTCGCCCTCTTGAAAACCAGCCGCTAAAGCCAATGAGTCGCAATGAATTCCGTAGGTTGCTTTTTCGCTTGGAAGGTATTTCTCTCCCCAAATGACTAGGCTAAAAGAATATATTACAAAAGCAAGGATTACGTTTACGGTAACACCACCCAGCATAATAATTAACCTTTGCCAAGCGGGTTTTGAACGAAACTCCCAAGGCTGAGGATCCTTCTTCATTTGCTCTTTATCCATGGACTCGTCAATCATTCCAGAGATTTTTACATACCCACCGAGAGGAAGCCAACCGACACCATACTCCGTGTCACCAACTTTCTTTTTGAACAACGAAAACCAAGGGTCAAAAAACAGGTAAAATTTTTCTACTCGTGTTTTAAATAGCTTTGCGGGAATAAAGTGACCCAACTCATGTAAAACCACCAGAATTGATAAGCTTAAAAGTAGTTGGCCAGCTTTAATTAATATTTCCATTTATTTGATTATTTTATTTGCTAACATTCGGCTTTCCTCGTTTGATGACACAAAATCGTCGTATGTGGGATTGGCCACAAAAGTACTCTTTTCCATACAACTATCAATGATATCAGACATTTCTAAAAAGCCAATTTTTTCTTTTAGAAAGGCATCCACCACAACCTCGTTGGCAGCATTTAAAACACAAGCCATGTTGCCGCCTTTCGACATAGCCCTATAAGCCAATGACAGGTTTCTAAAGGTTTCTAGGTCGGGCTTTTCAAACGTTAAGCTGGGGTACTCCATGAAATCGAAACGAGGAAAATTAGACTTTATTCTTTGCGGATAACCCAAGGCGTATTGAATGGGCAACTTCATGTCTGGCAAACCCATTTGAGCCTTCATTGAGCCGTCTTCAAATTGAACGATTGAATGAATAATTGACTGTGGATGAACAATAACATCAATCTGTTCTTCTTTAAGCCCAAACAACCATTTTGCCTCTATTACTTCAAGGCCTTTATTCATTAAGCTGGCAGAATCAATGGTAATTTTTGCACCCATATGCCAGTTGGGGTGTTTTAAGGCTTGTTGTTTGCTTACGTTAATAAGCTCGTCTTTCTTCCACCCTCTAAAAGGACCGCCAGATGCGGTGAGGTATATTTTTTCAATTGGGTTGTGAAACTCTCCGACCAAACACTGAAAAATTGCCGAATGTTCCGAATCCACCGGATAAATATTAACACCGTTTTCTTTAGCCAGTTCGGTTATCAAAGAGCCCGCCACAACCAAAGTTTCTTTGTTTGCAAGGGCAATGCTTTTCTTGGCTTTTATTGCGTTTATGGTTGGTTTAAGGCCAGAATACCCCACTAGCGCAGTTAAAACCACGTCTATTGTATCCATTTCAACAACCTGACTCAACGACTCTTTTCCAGCATATACTTTAATGTCGGTGCTATTCAAGGCGTTTTTTACCTCATCGTATTTGCTTTCGTTAGCAATTACAACCGCGTTTGGCTTGTATTGCAAGGCTTGCTGAATCAGCAGCTCACTATTTGAGTTGGCGGTGAGCACCTCAACCACAAACAAGTCTTTGTTAGCCTCAACTACGTCAAGAGCTTGTGTTCCAATTGAGCCCGTCGAGCCCAATATAGCTAGGTGTTTTCTAGTGTTTTCCATTTTCAAAAATTGGTTAAGCCGTCTGCAAGTTTACGATTATTTGACAAACGAGGAGGTTTGTTTTGACCACCTAATTTACCGATTGACTTCATGTAGTTGTAAAACCCACCGCTACTAACTTTGTTTATTACAAGGGACCTCAATACGTTTCCTTTTATCAAGTCATCATAATAACTGTTTTGTGAGCACATAAAACCGTCAAGGCTCTTGCTAAAAGCCTCAAGGCTATTAGGCTCAGATCTAAACTCAATAAACCACTCATGATAGGGCAATCCTTCAGAGGGATTTACTTGTGGCGCCACATGAAATTCTTTTATTATTACTTCGGGGTACGACTCCAGAGTTTGTTGAACAGCCTTTTCAACCTCTTCTCCAATAACATGTTCACCAAAAGCCGAGGTAAAATGTTTTATTCGTCCACTTACCACTACTCGATAAGGTTTGGTTGACACAAACCTTAGGGTGTCACCAATATTATAACCCCACAAGCCGGCGTTAGTGTTTAAAATAATAACATAATTTTTCCCAAGCTCTACATCTTTAAGGGATATTCGTTTTCTGTTTTCATCAAAAAACTGATCGGCCTCAATAAACTCAAAAAAGATACCGTGATTAACACATAAAAGTAAACCCTCTTCTTTCTGGCTGTCTTGATAAGCAATAAAACCTTCCGAAGACGGATATGTTTCAACACTTGGCAATGCTTTTCCTGTTAACTCCAAGAACCTATTTTTATACGGCTTGAAATTAACACCGCCAAAAACAAACAAACTATAGTTGGGGAAAACCTCTGAAATGGTTTTGCCTGTCCTCTTGTTAATTTTTTCAAAATACATTTGAACCCAAGGCGGAATACCGCTAATTAGACTCATGGGCTTATTGATGGTTTCATCAACAATAGCGTCAATCTTTTTTTCCCAATCTTCAATGCAGTTGGTTTTAAAAGAAGGAAGGTTGTTTAATTTAAGGTACCAAGGCAGGTGATGGGCAACAATACCAGAAAGCCGACCAGTAGGAATACCGTTCACATAATCCAACTGCGGACTTCCTTGAATAAAAATAGTTTTACCTTTTAAAAAAGATGTGTCTTTGGTTTCGTTGATGTAAGACAGCAGCGCCTCGCGCGCCCCCTTTAAATGAAAGGGCATAGATGATTTGGAGATAGGGATATACTTTGTCCCTGATGTTGTGCCAGAGGTTTTTGTAAAGTACAGTGGTTTGCCTTTCCACAATACATTTTGTTCGCCACCAATTACCCTTTCAATATAAGGTTTTAAGGCCTCATAGTCCCTTACCGGAACGTGCTTTTTATAGTCGTCATACGATTGTATTTTATCAAAAGAATGATCTTGTCCAAAAGCAGTATTTTGAGCCGACCTTACCAATTCTTTAAATATCCTTTCTTGGAAAATTAATGGGTTGTTAATCCATTTTTTATTCCTTTTTACAATCCAATTAGAATAAGGAAGACTTAAAAAAGACAGTAAACTCATCGGTTAAAATAGGATATAATTCTCGGGATCAACGGCTTTGTTGTTGTGCCACAACTCAAAATGAAGATGAGGGCCGCTTGACCATTTTCCAGAGTTTCCAATGATCGCAATAGACTCTCCAACCGACACCGACTCGCCTTGCTGTTTCAATAAAGCCGAGTTGTGTTTGTATATAGAGATAAAATTATTGGCATGCTGAATAGCGATAACGTTTCCTGTTTCTGAAGTCCAAGACGAAAAAACAACTATCCCGCTTAAGGTGCTTTTTATCAATTCATTTTCTTTAGAAACAACATCAACGCCATAATGTTCCTCATCGGCATTAAACGATTGGGTAACCAAGCCGCTAACGGGTTTGAAAAACAACAACTTCTCCACGGTTGAACTTGAAGAATTATCAGAACCAAAGAAATTGAAACGCTCTTCAGACTCTATCCGTTCTCTTAGCATGGAGTCTTCATAAATCCTTTCTACCGCCCCATCGTTTTGGATGCTAATACTTTCAGGCACATAAAAATCCGAGGTGTCAACTGGCGTTCCTTCTATAATGTTTTTAATATTCTGTAAGTACCGCTCTCTACTGTCTAATTCTGTTTTTAGGGAGTCCGAAAGAACGTTTAAAGAAACCATTTGACGCCTAATGTTTGTACTGGTGTATCCAGGAATGTATTCTCGTAGTGGACTAAAAGCTATAATTGTTGCCGTACCGCCCACCAACAGCGTTAAGGACACACAGACAAACAAAAAAACGTTAAGCCTAGACATATTAAAGGCTAGACGCTCTTCAAAAGTTTCGCTGTTTAATACAACAAGACGGTATTTGAAGCGCCATTTATTCCAAAAGGATTCTTTTTTCTTTTTGTTTGACATTTTCGCTGCAAATATCCTAAAATTTTATCTTACAACACTTAAATACTATAATTCAGAAAATTAAAATAATTTTGCTGATTGAAAGTTATCTCAATAATGCATAGCAAACGCCATTATTTTTTTCGTTTTAATCTATTAGTGTTTTTACTAGTGCTAATGGGGTCGTGTAAAACCACGAAAAACACCTTTCTTAACAGGAATTTTCACAACACGACAACGCGATATAACTGGTATTTTAACGCCAACGAAAGCTACAAATCTGGCGTTAAAAAGCTCCAAGACCAAAATAAAGACGACTATAATCAGCTTTTAAGGATATACCCAACCGGCACAAAAAGCGACGCGCAATCGATAGCTCCACAAATGGATAAATCCCTGAAAAAATGCGCCAAAGCCATTAACAAGCACTCCATGTTAATTAAAGGTAAGGAGTATAACCGCTGGATTGATAATTCGTATTTACTGATAGGGAAGTCCTATTTTTATAAGCAAGAGTACATAAAAGCCATTGAAGCTTTTCGTTTAGTTACCCGTCAATTTGTTGGAGACATTACCTCTTACGAAGCGTTTATCTGGCTCATTAACACATACGTTGAGGTAAAGGACTACGGTTCTGCAGATTTGGTAATAGAAAACGTTTTAATGGACGAAACATTTCCTCAAGACCTTAGTCAAGAGCTTTCACTAGCCCTTGCAAATTACCACATTGCTATTCAGGACTATGACCTCGCCATTGAAGAGTTAAACACCGCCGTGTCATTAACTAAAAAGAAAAGAGACAAATCCAGGTACCTTTATGTTTTAGCACAGCTCTATTCTTCGCAAGACAACTTTGCCCTAGCCACAGAATACTTCACTAAGGTTATTCGCACAAGCCCAGATTATGAAATGGTCTTTAATGCAAAGATAAATAGAGCCCGCTCTTTTGACACCTCTGCTGGCAATTCGGAAGCAATAATTGCCGAGCTACAAAAAATGCTTAAAGACGACAAAAACATAGAGTTTTTAGATGTAATTTATTTTGGTTTGGCCGAGCTCAACAACAGGCAAAACAAACTTAAAACAGCCATCCCTTTATACGAAAAGTCGGTTTCTTCAAGCGTTAAAAACGATGCCCAAAAAGCCCTATCAAGCGTGATTTTAGCAGATATTTATTACGATCAGCAAAATTACCGACCAGCCCAAGCCTATTACGATACTGCGGTGGCTTTTATGGATCCTAACAATCAGAGGTATAAAAACGCTCAACAAAAAAAGGTTACCCTTACGGAGCTTATTTCTAACCTAGATATTATAGAAAAGCAAGACAGTTTACAGCGCATAGCCCTAATGCCCGAAAAAGAGCGCTTAGCCTTCATTGACAACCTTATAATTAAGCTTCAGGAAGACGAACGGCTACAAAGGGAGTTAGAAAACCAAAGGCGCTCGGAGAACAACTTTTTTAATGACCCTTCACAATCGTTAAATAAATTTAATACCAATCAAAACCGTGGCGGAGGTTGGTATTTTGACAACCCAAATACGTTAAGTTTTGGTTTTTCGGAATTTAACAGAAAATGGGGGAAAAGAAAGCTTGAAGACAATTGGCGGCGATCAAATAAAAAGACACTTAGCGTTGAAGAGGCCCTAGCCGACACCATAGAGGAAGACGTTTTCGACCCCATGAGCAGAGACTCTTACATCAAAAACTTGCCCCTTTCCATTGACGCCATGAAGGAGTCAAACAACATGATTATTGAGGCCTATTTTGATGCTGGAGTCATTTATAAAGAGCAACTTAACGACGCGCCACAATCCATAAAAACCTTTGAAGAATTAAACAATAGGTTTCCTTACAGCCAAAACCGAGTAATGGTTCTTTATTTCTTACACCGTTTGCACGACGAGAAAGGAAACATTGACTTTGCTAAAGACTACAAGGACATGCTCATAAAAGAATTTCCTAATAGCGATTACGCAAAACTCATTATGGACCCTTCATACATTGAAGAGTTGTCAGCGGCAAACACCAGCCTAGAGTCATCATACGAGCAGGCGTTTTCACTATACACTAAATCCAAATACAGCGAGTGCATAGCGATTTGCAAAAGAGTCAATACCAAAAACCCAAACAACATACTTTTCCCAAACTTTGATTTCTTAAACACCCTAGCGACTGCGCACAAGACCGATAAAAACACCTATATCGCTAAGCTTGAACAGATTATCCAAAAGTACCCAAAACACAGCGTGGCTGAATCCGCAAAAGAGATATTGACTCTTTTAAACTTGGAAGTTGAAACCGAAGCGCTTTCAGACTTTGGCGGCGATAGCCCATACGTTGTAAAGCCTGATGCGGCCCACTATTTCATTTTGCTCTTTAATGACTATGACCTTGAGTTAAGCGTTGCTAAATCCACGTTTTCTGACTACCATTCCGAATATTATAGGTTAGACAGGCTAAACATTAGCAGCTTGTTGTTTTCAGAGCACACACACCTCATTACAATTAGAGAATTTGGAAACCAAGCAAAAGCCATGGAGTATTACCAAGCTTTTCAGAGCGGCGATGTAAGAGGGGTATTTGGAAATGACTACACGGCACTGGTAATAGCGGGGCCAAATTTCCCTTACTTTTTTAAAAATAAAGATGTTGACGGATACACGACTATGTTTAAACAAAATTACGAATAAGCGTACTCTATTAGTTTTTATATATTTGTCATTCCAAAAACAAATTTCAAAATGTTCTCAAACAATAAAGATAAAAGCATGGCAAAACAATTTGACAACACAGGAGTAGTTAACTTAATCGGAGTTGGAACTACAATTGACGGCGAAATAACATCTTCTGGTGATATTCGTGTAGACGGTAGACTATCTGGTTCTATTAACACAAAAGGCAAAGTAGTTATTGGCTCAACGGGAATCGTTGAAGGCAATGTAAACGCTTCAAACGCGGATATTTCTGGCGAGTTAAAAGGCGCAATTTCAGTTGCTGAACTATTATCGCTCAAATCATCAGCGAAACTAGATGGTGATATTGTAACAAATAAACTAGCTATTGAGCCGGGAGCTGCTTTCACAGGTTCTTGTAGCATGGGCGCGGTTATTAAAGACATCAGCCATGCCGGAAAACAAGAAAAACAAGAAAAAACAGCCTAATCGCTTTTTAGCCTTAAGTATGCTTGCCTCCCAGATGGGAATAACCGTTTATTTGGGCGCTTACTTAGGTAAATATTTAGACGAAAAGTACGCCACGCAAAAAGCCTGGTTTACCATCTCTTTAACCCTGTTTTCGTTGGTGATTTCCTTGTATTCGGTAATCAAGCAAGTCAATAAGTTAAACGATGACAAGCATTAAGTTTATCCTCAATTTTAGTTGGAAGTTAGTGCTGGCACTAGCCCTTACGCTTGCCTTGCAAGTGTTTATTTACCACCAATTGGCGTTGTCACTGCATTTCAACGCTCTTTTATTTTCTAACCTTTTCAACTTTTTTATGGCGTTGTTTGCGGTAATTTTGATACACCGCCTTCGCCATTCTCACACCCAAAGTCTTGGGTATATATTTTTGCTTTCAACCCTGTTTAAATTTTTAGGCTTTTATGTGCTCCTTTCTCCTATATTGGATGAATTTTACTCAGAAGCCAATCGGTTCAGTGGTTTTATGTTGTTTTTCACGTCCTACGCAACCGCTTTAGTGGTCGAAATTCGGGCTTTAATAAAGCTTTTAAACGAGCTTTAAAGCATTGATTTTAGCGCTTTAAAAAAAGACGAAAATTATTTGTCAATTTTATTTTTAGAATAAACATTAATATTTAGTTTTGCACCGAACTCTATAACAGCAATTTGTTGCCCGAAATGAGAAGAAAAGTTAGTTTATTAGCCTTACTGTTTACACTATTAATTGGAAGTGTGGCATCTGCCCACGACGACCACTCTCATGCAGGCGAACACAATGAGGCTCACACTGAAAAAGATACCCCTGAAAAAGTAAAAGGTTTTATCAAGCACCACTTAAAAGACGCCCATTATTTTGAGCTCTTTCACGGTGCAAAAATGCCACTACCCATTATTGTATGGGACGAGGGCATAAAAGTATTTTCGTCAGGCGACTTTAAGAAAGTCGAAGTCAAAGAAGTTCGTGTTGCCGATTCAACAATCACTTTTGAGAAGCTTGGCGCTACCGATACCGTTGCTAAGGACGCTAAAGATTACCTTTATGAGTCTGTAAACGCTAACTACTCCATATTTCACGGTAAAATATTAGCCGCCAAACACGCCGACCTTCAACTTAAATTAAACAAAGAAGGAAAGAAAAAGCTAATCAGCCATTCCGCGTTAATTGACTTTTCTATTACAAAAACCGTCTTAATGACCTTTATAATTTGTGTTTTGTTGTTTTTAGCCTTTAGGGGTTTATCAACCTCTTACCGAAAAGGTCCTATTCCAAGCGGATTCGGCAGACTGCTAGAACCATTAGTTTTATTCATTAGAGACGACATCGCCATTCCTAACATTGGTGAAAAACACTACAAAAAATACATGAGTTATTTATTAACCGTTTTCTTCTTCATTTGGTTTGTGAATTTAGCGGGAATGACTCCACTGGGAATTAACATAACGGGTAACATAGCCATCACCCTTTCATTGGCATTGATAACTTACCTTATTACACAATTTACGGCTAACAAAAACTATTGGGGACACATCTTCTGGATGCCAGGCGTGCCTGTACCCATGAAGTTTGTTCTTATGCCCATAGAACTTTTAGGCACCATCATTAAGCCATTTTCACTAATGATTCGTTTGTACGCCAATATTACGGCGGGTCACGTGGTGTTGATGTCACTTATTGGCTTGGTGTTTTTTGCTGCCAATCTATTTTCGTTTGGCGCATTTTTTGGACTGACACTCTTTTTGGGTGTAATAGAATTGCTTGTTGCGTTTTTACAGGCGTATATATTTACAATGCTGACGGCTCTATATTTTGGAGCGGCAGTAGAAGATCATCACGACGAACATTAATATTTTAACTAATTATTAACTTTAAATTTTTTTAATATGACTATTCCAAATATTGTAGGCGCAGGATTAATTGTAATCGGAGCAGGTTTAGGTATTGGTAAAATCGGTGGTTCTGCCATGGATGCTATCGCTAGACAACCTGAAGCGACTTCAAAAATCCAAACAGCAATGATTATTGCTGCTGCTCTTATTGAAGGTATTGGATTTGCTGCATTATTTGCTGCATAATTCATAAACATAAATCAAAACTGTAAGGGTTGCTTGCAGTTTTGATTTTAGCATTTTAAAAAGAAAAATAAAGATATAATATGGACTTATTTAACGACTTTTCAATTGGCCTGTTTGTTTGGCAAACCGTTTTATTTTTAGCCTTATTGTTTTTGCTAAGAAAGTATGCTTGGAAGCCAATTTTAGGAGCAGTAGAAGAAAGAGAAGAAGGCATCAAAGGCGCACTAGAAGCTGCTGACAATGCAAAGAAAGAAATGGAAGCGTTAAACGCTGACAACGAAAGAATTCTTCGTGAAGCAAGAGCTGAAAGAGACGCTATTTTAAAAGAAGCAAGAGAAATAAAAGACGGCATTATCGCTGAAGCAAAAACACAAGCGACCGAGGAAGCTGACAAGGTTATGACTTCAGCAAGAGAGCAAATTAACAATGAGAAAATGGCGGCCATTACTGAGCTAAAGAATCAAGTTGCCTCATTATCGGTTGACATTGCTGAGAAAATATTGAAATCGGAGTTAAAAAACGACAACAAGCAAAAGGAAATAGTGAACAATGCTTTAGAAGAAGCAAGCATAAACTAAGATGAAAAACACTAGAGCAACATACAGATACGCTAAGTCGCTATTAGAGTTAGCCAAAGAGCAAGGCACTTTAGAGGCCTGCAAAGCGGATATGGAAACCGTTGTTTCTGTTTGTAAGGAATCTAGAGAGTTAATGCTGTTATTGAAAAGCCCAGTTGTAAAAACCGATAAAAAACTAGAAATACTTTCGGATATTTTTAAATCGTGTTCAACCCTTACAATGAGCTTTATTCAACTCATTACCAAAAAGAAAAGAGAATCTCTTTTATCAGATATAGCCGAACGCTTTCTACTCCTTTACAAAGAAAGCTTGGGCATTGGAACCGCTGTACTTACCACAGCCACTTCCATTGATGAAGACACACGAAAAAACGTTATTGACTTTATCAAAAAGCAAGGCATTAGTCAAGTAGACTTAACCGAAAAAGTAGATGAAAGCCTTATCGGTGGAGCAATTCTCCGACTAGGCGACAAACAACTAGACGCCAGTATTTCGCGTCAGATCAAAGACTTAAAACAATCGTTTAATAAAAACCTTTACATAAAGGACTTCTAAATTAACAAACATGGCAGAAGTAAAACCAGCTGAGGTATCAGCAATTTTAAGACAACAACTTTCAGGCTTCAAATCCGAAACAGATTTACAAGAAGTAGGAACCGTACTACAAGTGGGCGATGGTATCGCCCGTATTTATGGCCTTACCAACGTACAGTCTGGTGAGCTTATAGAATTTGAAAGCGGACTACAAGGCATCGTTCTTAACTTGGAGGAAGACAATGTTGGTGCAGTACTATTAGGACCATCCAAAGGGATTAAGGAAGGAGACGTTGTAAAACGAACCAACCGTATTGCCTCTATTAACGTAGGAGAAGGCATGTTGGGCCGTGTTGTCGATACTTTAGGAAACCCCATAGATGGTAAAGGGCCAATCCAAGGCGAAACCTTTGAAATGCCTATCGAAAGAAAAGCGCCGGGGGTAATTTACCGTCAGCCAGTAAACGAGCCTTTACAAACGGGTATCAAGGCTATTGACGCCATGATTCCAGTAGGAAGAGGACAAAGAGAACTTATCATTGGTGACCGTCAGACCGGTAAAACTGCCGTAGCGATTGACACCATTATCAACCAGAAAGAATTTTTCGAAAAAGGCGAGCCAGTATTTTGTATTTATGTGGCAGTTGGTCAAAAAGGCTCTACAGTAGCCTCTATTGCCAAGACCTTAGAAGATGCAGGCGCATTGGCCTATACGGTTATTGTTGCTTCAAACGCTTCTGACCCTGCGCCTATGCAGTTCTACGCACCATTAGCCGGAGCGGCAATTGGCGAGTACTTTAGAGATACGGGTAGACCAGCACTTATCGTATTCGATGATTTATCAAAACAAGCCGTAGCTTACCGTGAGGTATCTTTATTATTAAGAAGGCCTCCAGGTCGTGAGGCTTACCCTGGTGATGTATTTTACCTTCACTCAAGACTTCTTGAACGAGCGGCTAAGGTCATCAATGACGATGCCATTGCTTCTCAGATGAACGACTTGCCAGAATCATTAAAAGGAAAAGTAAAAGGTGGCGGATCACTAACCGCATTGCCAATTATTGAAACACAAGCAGGAGATGTATCTGCATACATTCCTACAAATGTAATATCCATTACTGACGGACAGATTTTCTTAGACGGTGATTTATTTAACTCTGGTGTACGCCCGGCCATTAACGTAGGTATTTCCGTATCGCGTGTAGGGGGTTCGGCACAGATTAAATCAATGAAAAAGATTTCGGGTACATTAAAGCTTGACCAAGCGCAATACCGTGAGCTTGAGGCTTTTGCCAAGTTTGGCTCTGACCTTGATGCGGCAACCAATGCTGTTATTGAAAAAGGTAAGCGTAACGTTGAAATTTTGAAACAAGGACAATATTCCCCTTTAAGAGTAGAAGAGCAGGCCGCAATAATTTTCTGTGGAACAAACGGATTATTGATGGACGTTCCATCTGATAAGATAAGAGAGTTTGAACAGGAGTTTATCGCTTTCTTACACGCTAAGCACCAAGGCACACTTGACGATTTAGCAGCGGGTAAATTAAACGATGAAATTACAAACACACTACGTACTGTTTGTGCAGATCTATCTAAAAAATACGCAGCATAATAAAGGATGGCTAACTTAAAAGAAATACGGGCAAGAATTACTTCGGTAGGTTCTACTATGCAAATTACCAGTGCCATGAAAATGGTATCGGCAGCTAAACTCAAAAGAGCGCAGGATGCCATTACTCAAATGCGTCCGTATGCCAACAAGTTGCGCGAACTTTTAGTTAATTTAAGCTCTACACTAGAGTCTTCGGAAGGAGGCGCTTATTCGGATGCTCGCCCAGTTAACAAACAATTGGTTGTGGCCATCACCTCTAACAGAGGGTTGTGTGGCGCTTTCAACAACAACGTCATCAAACAATCCAAGTCCTTAGCGGCCGATTGCGATACCGCTTTTCTTACCATAGGAAAAAAAGGATCAGAACATTTTAGAAAGAATGGCTTTGAAGTTGTTTCCTCTCACGACGATTTGTATGCGGACTTAACCTTCGCGAACACCTCGGCAATAGCTCAGGATATAATGAGCCACTTTACCGAAGGCAGATACGATAAAGTGGTATTGGTGTATAACCAATTCAAAAACGCCGCTTCACAGACCATTATGTCTGAACCTTTTTTACCCGTTGAAACCCCTTCTGACGAATCGGCAACCATAGGCGATTATATTTTTGAGCCAGAAAAAGAAGAAATTGTAGCGGATCTTATTCCTAAGTCTTTAAAAATTCAGTTGTTTAAAGCCGTATTAGACTCTCACGCTTCTGAACATGGCGCGCGAATGACTGCCATGCACAAAGCCACTGATAATGCCGGAGAACTCAAAAAAGAACTCACATTAACCTACAACAAAGCCAGACAAGCAGCCATTACTGGCGAAATTCTGGAAATTGTGGGTGGTGCTGAGGCCCTAAATAGCTAAAATACAGCCACATAAAGAAGTTTAAAGCCCATTCGTCGGGCTTTTTGTTTAGTAAGCAAAAAGCAAAGAGGGATTTTTAAATAGGAACGACCGCAAAGGGCCTAACCATTCTTTCAAATGTCTTACGACCCATTTTTACAGTCCCGCCGTTAGCGCCTATTTGTATGAACTCAGTAAGCCCCATGTTTACTTCTCTAATAAGCCAATATTCGTTACCCTCAAATATTTTTACTTTATTCATAATATCCAGAATTGGGTTTATTATGTTAAGGTTTGCTGCCATTGCTAATGCCATGGTATCATTTGGCAACCCCCATTGTTGTCCAGTTTGACATCCATCAGGCTCATATTCATACGCCAGTAAGCCAGCAGTTGTATTTAATTGAGGTGTTGATGTGCTAAAAAAATTTGGTTGATTTACATCAACCCCTAAAAATTCATGCCTTGGGGAATAGTGAACTAACTCATATTCGTCAGGAGCCATGACAATAGCTACCGAACTGTTAAAATCTACAACAATTCCGCAGTTTAAAGTGTCTCCTATACATGTAGTCGCGGTGCCACAATCAACATGTTGGTATAGGTCACAACAACTAGAGGTGTCAGCAAAACTATTTATAATAACGTTAAGGGTATCTGTAGTAGACACAGCGATGTCCCACCATGGTCTCCATGAATTAGAATATTTTTGATATGTTGCTTTTTCACTCCTGACATACACAAGACCCCCTTCAATTGGGCTGGTAATTAAGCTCGTGTCACTTAAATTATCAATTGCATGTATGTTAATTAACGAACTCTCATCAGAAACTTGTGCAAACGAAACAATGTTTGAAAGCAATAAAAGAATTACAAAATATTTCATAGGTTAAAAATGTTTAAATGCTCTTACTAACCCAATATTAGATTTCGCTAAAAAACTAATAGAATTATTTTCCCACGAGGACGAGTTATACGTAACCGCTATAACACTATCATCATTTGTATTCCAAGCGTGTAAGGTCTCGTTGATATCTTCTGTAGAAGACCAATAAAAATTTGTTGTTGATATTTGTGGCTTTCCCAAATCAATCAAAACGCTATTTACTACATCAAAATTTCTAAACATAAGCCTTAATTGATTAGACGATGGTAAAAACCAATCATTATCACTACAGCTTGTAGTGTAGTTAATGCAATCACTTGCGGCTGAAGTTGAGCAGTCATTGTTTATAAGAAGACTATTATTTAAACCGTCTACTTTGCTTGAGCCAAGGTAAGCAACCGAGATGTTGCTATTGCAACCAAAGTCTCTGCTGAATTGATTATCTAGGGACATGATAAGCCCATGGGTTCCGTCTTTGGTGGTGTGCACCACAACCCCACAGCCTAATGTATCACCAACTTCGTAGCTATCCCGACAGAAATCACAATCAATAATAAAATTTTGATAGGTAGCAATGGTGTTTACTATATCAGCCAGACCGTTAGTGTCGAGCACACTAGTTTCTACATTAATCCAAACAGAACCATCATATTGATACAAGCCAACATTGTTTACATAAACGATGCTACCTTCACTTGGGCTAAGAGCATTCATTTGATTTATACTAGCTACGCTATGTGTCGAAATCAGGTTCTGGCTTTTTAAATCTAAAGCAATACCTAGCACTAATAAAACATATAAATTGATGAGAAGTGTTGGTTTCATGTTGGATTAAAAATAATGCATTCGTATTGGTCTATAGTTTAAATTTTCTATCTTCTTTTCGGAATTTTGTACGCTTATTAAAAAAAAGGGAAAGGTTGGCGTGTAATATGGGTTCCAGATTGCCCGCGCTACTTTAGCGTAAGTTATATTATTAGCGGGGGTTAGATTGTTAGGGTTTTCAGAAGTCCAATACCTATAGACAACACTGCCGGCTGTTGCTGTGGAAAGTTGTTGAGTAGGTGCATAACCCATACTTATTAAAATAGGATCTAAAACGGGACAAGCCTCTAACAGTAGCACATATTCATAAACGCCACCTAAATACCAATCGTTACATCCATTTAAGGAATAATTATTGCACACGACAACAGCAGCGTTATTCTCACTGCATCCAGCATTAATAATGGTTGCGGTATTATCTTGTCCATTAAAAACACTCGAGTTACTTGTAGTATAGGCGACATCATCACATCCCCAAGGGCCATTTAACTCATCTAGGCCTGCAACTAGGGCCCATTCATAGGATGGGTGAATATAAAAAATGAGCCCACAACCTACAAAATCCCCAATTACTGGCTTCAAAGTATCTGTTACAGCATCAGGACAGCAAACTTGAGGGTCATTTGCAGTTGTAACATTTATCAATGAATCAATATAGCTCTGACCTTCTTCAGTATAAAACGGAATCCATTGGGAGCCAATGTATTGGTAGGTAAGTTGTTCGCTTGTAACATAAACTAAACTTCTTTGTTCTGGGTTAGAAATGGCATTCATTTGAGCCACACTAGCGACGTTATTAATAGTAATAAGCCGTTGATTTATGTTCTGACAATTAGCATGTACAGAAATACAAACCGCTATGGCACAAAAAAATGTTTTCATTTCTTTAAGACCTGTTTATTAGGTTCTAAGTAATTAGCTAGCATAATTAGCAATTTTAAGGCTGCGGTTTTCTAAAAACCATTCATTGTTTGTCAGTTGTTTTTATAGCTTCCATCCCGAGTTTTTTCAATTTAATCCTTGAGAATTCTAGTGTCCGTCTAATTCTATGTGGTTTTGCTGTTTCTGTAAAAGACTATCTTTGCCTAAACAAAGCAAAAAAAATGGCCTATCAATTTGTTATTTCTGAACACAAAGAGGGTTTAACAACCATCACAATTAATCGTCCCCAACAACTCAATGCGCTTAATAAAATAACCATTGAAGAGCTTAACGACGCCATCATAAAAGCCGATAGAGACAGTAAGGTCCGATGCATACTGCTCACAGGCTCAGGCACCAAAGCTTTTGTGGCTGGCGCGGACATTAAGGAGTTTGCCCATTTCAACGCCAAAGAAGGCACCCATTTAGCCACAGACGGACAATTTTTACTGTTTGATTTATTAGACAATTTATCCACTCCAAGTATAGCAGCAATCAATGGCTTTGCACTCGGCGGTGGATTAGAATTAGCCATGGCTTGCCACATGCGTGTGGCATCAACAAACGCCAAAATGGGTTTGCCAGAGGTGTCTTTAGGTGTAATTCCTGGCTATGGCGGCACCCAACGGCTCAGAGAATTAGTAGGCAAAGGAAAAGCCCTTGAAATGATTACCTCTGCTGGCATGCTAAGCGCCGAAGAAGCTAAAGAATGGGGCCTCGTTAATCATGTTTGTGAACAAGAAGAGCTGTTGGCTTTTTGTGAAAAATTAGCCAGCCGAATTGTAAAAAATTCGCCCATTGCCATTTCGAAAGCAATAAAATCCGTCAATGCCGGTTGTAATACGGACGGTTATGAAGCTGAAAAACAAGCCTTTGGCGAATGCTTTGCAACCAATGATTTCAAAGAAGGCACAAGCGCATTTATGGAAAAAAGAAAACCAAACTTCACAGGAAAATAAGCGGTGAACCCACTCAAAAACCTACTAGGCCAAACGGCTATTTATGGACTGAGTAGTATTGTTGGGCGTTTACTCAACTACCTATTGGTCCCTCTTTACACGCGGTATTTTACAACCTCAGAATATGGCGACGTTACCCTTTTGTATGCTTACGTTGCTTTTCTGTTAATTGTGCTTACCTACGGAATGGAAACAGCTTTTTTTAGGTTTTCACAACAGCACCCCAACAAACCCACGGTATACAGCACCTCGCTCATCTCCTTGATTGTTAGCTCATCTCTTTTTGTAGGGATTATGCTGTTCAATGCACAAGCCATAGCCGACGCCTTATCCTTTTCATCACACCCAGAATACGTCCAGTATTTTGCGCTTATTTTAGGGCTAGACGCACTAAGCGCCATTTCATTTGCTAAGCTTAGAGAACAAAATCGAGCGTTGCGCTTTGCTACTATTCGCCTCATCAACATCTTTATAAACATTGGGCTTAACCTCTTTTTTATTGTGTATTGCCCATTAGTTATTGCCAATAACTTGGAAGGAATTGAATTCGTTCAAAACATTTACTCAGAAGATGTTGGAATAGGCTATATATTCATTTCAAACCTAGTAGCAAGCGGATTAACCTTGCTGTTGTTTGTACCAGAAATGGTAAAATCCACCTGGCGTTTTGATAAGGTATTATGGCGCAAAATGATGATATACGCCCTACCGCTTATGCTTGCCGGTTTGGCTGGAATCACCAACGAAACCATTGACCGTATTTTATTAAACTATTTACTGCCGGCAGATATATCGGCTTCAGAAATAGGATTGTATAGTGCCTTTTATAAACTGTCCATTATAATGACCCTCTTTGTACAGACCTTTCGTTTTGCGGCTGAGCCCTTCTTTTTTGCCCAAGAAAAGGAGAAAAACGCCAAAGCCGTTTACGCTTCAGTTATGAAATATTTTACCATTGTTACGGCTTTTATATTTCTATCAGTAACGATATATTACGACCTTGTTAAACAGTTTATTGGCTCAGACTTTCACGATGACAGAGGCGCCATAATTGTTCCAATTTTGCTTTTAGCCAATCTTTTTTTGGGCTTATACTATAACTTATCGGTCTGGTACAAATTGACCGAAAAAACACTTTTTGGGGCCTATATGTCACTTTTTGGAGCAGGCATTACCATAGTGTTAAACCTTCTTTTAATTCCCAAATTGGGTTTTGTTGGTTCAGCATGGGCAACGCTGTTCTGCTACTTCCTTATGGTGTTATGCTCGTATTTTTTGGGAAGAAAGCATTACCCCATAGCCTATCCCCTAGGGCGAATAGGCTTGTATTTTGCGCTCATGTTGGGGCTGTATTTTAGCAGCATAAATTGGTCCTTTGGGATGGTTAATAATACCCTTTATCTTATTATATTTATTGCGGTAGCTTTTGCCCTAGAGCGCCCTAAAAAACAAGCAGAAACAACGCATTAATTTTTTAAAAAATGACAGCAGTAAAAGTAATTAACCGTTCAAAACACCCATTGCCACAGTACGAAACAATAGCGTCTGCAGGCATGGATGTTCGCGCTAACATTGATGCACCCATTGAGCTCGCCCCTTTGCAACGCCAATTAGTAAAAACAGGCCTATTCGTTGAAATTCCTGTAGGATATGAAATACAAGTGCGCCCCCGCAGCGGTTTGGCATTTAATAAAGGCGTTACCGTTTTAAATTCTCCGGGCACTATTGATGCAGACTACAGAGGAGAAATAGGCGTTCTATTAGTGAATTTATCATCCGAAACCTTTGTGGTTAACGATGGTGAACGCATTGCCCAACTTGTTCTTGCCGCCCACCAACAAGCGGATTGGCAAGAGGTTGAGGTTTTAGAAGAATCAAACCGTGGTCAAGGTGGCTTCGGAAGTACTGGAACAAAATAAGCACATGAGATTAATCATAATTCTTTTTCTATCATTCTTAATTGTTGAGGCAAAAGCCCAACAACACCCTTTTTATTCTGCCGATGACCCTATTATCCAAAAGGCCCTAAACGTTGTTGACCCCGTAGAATACCAAAACTTTTACTTTCAAGGGTTGAAGTATAAAATTTTGGGAGATAATGAAAAAGCCTTAGAGGCTTTCAAAAACTGCATTCGATTGGATGGTGGCGAACCTTCCCCCATGTATGAGTCCGCCCTAATTTACTTTGAGTCTGGACAGCTTGATGAGGCTTTGTTTTTCATAGAAAGCGCCTGTGAAATTGATAAAAACAATAAATGGTTTCAACAACTTTTAGCCACGACTTATTTAGAAATTGGAAAATACAGCAAGGCCGTTACGGCATTCAAAAAACTCTTGGAGTTAGAACCAGGAAACGAAGACTGGCACTTTGAATTGGCCTCGGCATACTTGATGATGAATCAGGGGAAAAACGCAATTAAAGTCTACGATGACCTTGAAAAATACATTGGTCCATACAGCATGTTGTACCAACAAAAAAAACGCATCTACATGGAAATTGGCGATAAACCGTCGGCCATTGCTGAAATAGAAAAATGGGTAGAGTCTGAACCTAGAAACATAGATGCCCTAAACGAATTAGCCGAACTTTACCTGCTTAGCGGTAAACAAGAAAAGGCCATTTCTACATTAGAAAAAGTACTTAAAGTAAATCCGAATGACTCTAGAGCATTTATCATTCTTTCCGACTTATACCGAAATAACAATCAAGCGGATAAATCATTTGAGTACACAAAAAAAGCATTTGCTTCTCAAGAGCTCAACATAGATACCAAGATGCGCACCCTTCTAACCTATTACGACTTTACAAACGAAGACACTTCGCTTTTGTCACAAACCTATGAGTTAATCGAAGTGCTAAAGCAAGCGCATCCTAAAGACGCTAAACCCTTTACAATCGCGGGTGATTTTTATTATCGAGATGGTAAAATTGATCAAGCCCAAACGAATTTTAGAAAGGCTGTTGAGCTAGACGCTAGCCGCTACCCCATTTGGCAACAACTCATGATTATCGCTTTTGATAAAAAGGAATACGAAGAAGTTATACAATTAGGTTTAGCATCTCAAGAACTTTTCCCAAGCCAACCAACAAGCTATTATTTTTCTGGAATAGCCTATTTACAACAAAAGAAACATTCGTCAGCTATCGATCAATTAAATACGGGGAAACTAATGGTTATTGCTAACGACAACCTATTGGCTCAGTTTTATGCCTCTTTAGGAGACGCTTATAATGCAATTGAGAACTATAAAGATTCCGACAATTCCTATGAAAAATCCTTAGAACTTTCTGCCGAAAACACCTACGTATTAAACAACTACAGCTACTATTTATCCTTGCGCCAAACAAAACTTGATAGGGCCAAAGAGATGATGAGTCTGTGCGTGAAGATAGAACCCAATCAACCCTCCTACGAAGACACCTACGCTTGGGTGTTTTACCAGAAAAAAGAATACAAAGACGCTCTAATTTGGCTTGAAAAAGCCTTAAAAAATGGCGGAGACTCCAGCGCTACCATCGTTGAACACTATGGAGATGCGCTCTTTCAACTAAACAGAACAGAAGAAGCTCTTGAGCAATGGATAAAAGCCAAAGAACTGGGCTCAGAATCAGAATTGATCGATAAAAAAATAGAAGATAAAACCCTTTATGAATAGAGTAAGCCTTTTCATTTTTATCGTGTTTTTATCCTCTTGTGCTGGGATAAAATTAACCACTAACACCAGCTCACAATCTGCACAGCAGATTCTACAAAACACCAAACTAAACACGGCCCAATTAGAGTGGGTTACCGCAAACATTAAAGGCAAAGTAGATTTCGATGGCAGCAACCTACCCATAAATGCCAATCTTCGACTAAAAAAAGACAGCGTTATATGGCTGTCCATATCAGCCATCATGGGTTTGGAGGCGCTTCGTGCCCACATAACGCCTGACAGCATACACCTAATTAACCGACTGAATTCCACCTATTTTGTGGGTAATATTAATGCCCTTTCTAGCCAGTATAATTTACCCTTTTCATTCTTTGAATTGCAAGATTTAATACTAGCTAGCGTTAACCCAAAGGAAAAAAACAGCTATACCGTTGATGTTTCCCCAGAGGCTTACACCCTGTTTTCATCCAATAATCAAAGCGTAATAAAGCTAAACACTAACTATTTACCATTAGAAGTTTTTCATTCTAAGTCCGATAGTCAATACGTCAAAATAAACTATCTAAACTACGCCCAAACCGATACTGTTTGGTTGCCAAAAACGGTGACTATTGACCTACAATCTTCGGAGAAGACCGCCAAGGCTACCCTTAACTATTCAAAGGCCACAATTAATAGGCCCAAAAAATTAAAATTCTCTATACCTTCGTCATATGTTCCGATGTAACACATACGTCTTGATTATCGCGCTTGTTTTTGGAGCACACCTAATTGGGTTTTCTCAGTCAAAAGAGGTGCTGCAAAACAAAAAAGCACAAATACAGAAGGAAATCCAATTGACCAACAAGCTGATTAACAAAGCAAAAAAAGAGAAAAACCAATCGATAAACATCTTATCTACCCTGAATAAACAAATAGAGTCTAGAGACGAAATTGTAAAAACACTAGACCTAGAAATCAAAATGACAATTATTCAAATAGATAATCTAAAAGCCGAAATAGAAGAAACTAATCAGTCTATTCAAGACCAACAAAATTTATTAGACACCCTAAAAAGTGAATACGCTCTAATGATTCGCCACGCTTATCATAACCGAAATTCCTACGATCGTTTAGCGTTTATCTTTTCAGCTCAAAGCTACAACCAAGCCTTTAAGCGCATACGTTATTTGCAAGAATACAGCCAGTTTAGACAAAAGCAGGTCGAAGAAATTAAGCGAGTAGAACAGCAGTTATCCGATGAGTTATTGAGTTTAAAACGCCAAAAGGTCTTGCTTACAGTAGCGATGAACGAAAGAAACCAGATGCTCGGAGAGTCGCAGGCAGAAATAAGCCTATTAAGCCAAGAAAAGGAATCCCAAAACACCTTTTTGTTAAGCCTAAGAAAAAAAGAAAAAAAGCTAAAGAAAGAGCTTTCCAAACAACAACAGCTAGCCAAAACGTTAGACAATCAGATTAAAAAAATTATTGCAGAAGAAATCCGTAAAGCCAAAGAAAAGGCCAACCTAGGCGGCGGCAAAAGCCTTTCACTCACACCTGAAGAACAGCAGTTATCGGATAATTTTAGCTCTAACAAAGGTAAATTACCATGGCCAGTTGAACGCGGAGTAATTATTGAACGTTTTGGCATTCAGCCCCATCCCGTTTTAAAAGGCATTGAAACGCTAAACAATGGCGTAAAAATCACCACTGAAGAAGGCTCTTTCGTTCGTGCTATTTTTGAAGGAACAGTATCACGGATAATAGATATTCCCGGCTCGGGTAAGGCGGTAATTATCAGTCATGGTGATTATTTCACGGTGTATTCAAACCTTGTAGAAGTCTTTGTAAAGCGGGGGCAAACGGTAGCTCTTAAAGAAGATATTGCCAGAGTTTATACCAAATTATCTAACAAAGAATCCATTACAGAGCTACAAATTTGGAAGGGCAGCGAAAAGCTTGACCCATCCTCATGGCTTTATAAAGCTTACTAGTAAAAAAATCTGTACTTTTGCTAAATCATAAACACCTTATTAATTATGACATTATCTACATTACTTGTAATAGGTTGGCCACAAATCGTTCTCATAGTGGTTATTGTTCTAATTCTTTTTGGAGGCAAAAAACTTCCTGAATTAATGAAAGGTTTAGGAAAAGGCATGAAGGAATTCAAGGACGCAACAAAAGAACTAAACGACGATAATAAAGAGGGAAAATAGAATTCTCTTTAATACAATATGAATACTTACCGCTCTTTAGACGCTATTCAGCAGGATTTACACTCTGGAAAAACCACTTGTTTGTCCATTACTAAATCGTATTTAAGCCGAATTTCAGAACATAAACACCTCAACGCTTTTCTTGAAGTTTTTGAAGAACAAGCTCTTGAGGCGGCACAGCGAATCGATGTAAAAATTAGCTCTGGTACTTCTGGAAAACTTGCCGGCATGGTTATTGGCATAAAAGACAACATTTGCTATGAGGGGCATAAAGTTTCTGCGTCGTCTAAAATTTTAGAGAGTTTTGAAAGTTTATTTAGCGCCACAGTAGTCGAACGGCTTATTGAGGAAGACGCTATTATCATTGGGCGATTAAATTGCGATGAGTTTGCAATGGGCAGTACGAATGAAAACTCGGCTTTTGGCGCCGTTTTAAACCCCCTCAATACAGACTGTGTGCCAGGCGGCTCTTCTGGCGGCTCGGCAGCAGCAGTAGCGGCTGACCTTTGCTTGGCTACATTGGGTAGCGATACAGGTGGCTCAATCAGACAACCGGCTAGTTTTTGTGGCGTTGTGGGTTATAAACCGACATACGGTCGCGTAAGCCGATGGGGACTTATTGCTTACGCCTCATCTTTTGATCAGATTGGCCCACTAACGCATAACCTCAAGGATGCCGCACGTATAATGGAAGTCATTTCAGGCGGCGACAATTATGACAGCACCTGCTCCACTAAGGATGTTCCATCTTTTGATTTAGAGCCAATCAAAAAAGCCAGAGTTGGCTACCTAAAAAGCACACTAGAAAACCCTATGCTTGATTCAGAGATTAAGCAACATATTTTAAAAACCGTAGACCACCTAAAAGAATTAGGCCATGAGGTCATTGAGGTAGATTTTCCTTACCTCGATTATGTTGTGCCAACCTACTATGTGCTAACCACCGCTGAAGCATCTTCAAACCTTTCTCGATACGATGGTATTCATTACGGCCACAGAAGTAGTGAAGCAAACGATATACCGTCCGCCTATCAAAAATCCAGAACTGAGGGCTTTGGGCCCGAAGTACAACGACGAATTATGCTAGGAACCTTCGTCTTAAGTGCTGGTTATTACGACGCTTACTATACCAAGGCTCAAAAAGTAAGGCGATTGTTATCCGAAAAAACACAATCTATTTTTGATACATGTGATTTTATTTTATCGCCAACCTCGCCTAACACAGCCCTAAAAATAGGACAAACCTATGATGATCCCACACAACTGTATTTAGAAGATATCTTTACGGTTCATGCAAATATAGTAGGGATTCCTGCCGTATCAATACCTACAGGAACCCACAGCAACGGTATGCCTTTTGGAGTACAGTTAATGGCGCCAGCATTCAAAGATGCTCAATTAATGGCGTTTGCTAATCAGATAATGAACAAATAAACGTTAATAATTAAACCGTTTCTACTGTGTATGGCGGTCTATTTATTTTCATTTTTGTAGCTATGAGAAGAATCACCACTTTATGTATACCCTTTTTGGCAATTATAGTATCGGTTACTACTGTAAAGTCTAACACCTCAAACGCTTTAAGGGTAGATTCACTTCCGTTTAATGTTGTTGCAGACCACCCCTCAAATGCAAAGAGAGACTCTTTATGGATGCATGAACAACTTGCCACACAACAAATAGAAACAGATACTAGCATCCTCAATAAATGGTCTTATGCTTCAGATAGTATACCTGCTTTTGTGGACAGTGTTATTGTCAAGCGTTTAGCCCTTTTAGACCAACACACCCCGTTTCGTCTAGATTACAACGAAGCGGTACAGCGCCAAATAAACATCTACGCCAACACTTACAGAAGACACGTTTCAACAATGTTAGGAAAATCAAATTATTATTTTCCACTTTTCGAGTCGGTGTTAGACCAATACGATTTGCCATTGGAGTTCAAATACTTAGCAATTGTAGAGTCTGCCTTGAAACCACATGCGCGCTCTCGTTCTGCCGCAACAGGCTTATGGCAATTTATGTACACAACAGGAAAAATTTACGATTTAAACGTAACGTCCTATATTGACGAGCGAAGCGACCCTTTGCAATCCACCATTGCGGCTTGTGAGTATTTCACATTTCTTTATAAAATGTTTAACGATTGGGAGCTTGTATTAGCAGCTTATAACGGCGGCCCAGGCTATGTGTCAAGAGCCATGCGAAAATATGGCGTTAGTGATTATTGGTCTCTTCGTCCTTATTTACGAAAAG
>Ga0209555_10000060_pt1 | contig 87082 bp, 83 predicted proteins | sample SaaInl85LU_5_DNA_FD_184643 | JGI IMG/M metagenome (GOLD analysis project Ga0209555, IMG submission 184643) | Marine microbial communities from expanding oxygen minimum zones in the Saanich Inlet - ESP_85LU_5_DNA (SPAdes) (version 2) | ecosystem: Environmental > Aquatic > Marine > Intertidal...
GCGCTCTTTTTCAGAGCGATGATTGCGTTTCTATTCTGCCCAATCATCGGTTCTAAAGGATGACGCGGGGAGTCCAGAGGTGCTAAATAGAGTCGCTTCAGGTGTGTTTTCAAAGGCGTAACGCACGGCGACTGGCTTAGCAACTGCTGGTGACCAGACAATGAGCTGAGCTAGAGGTCGACCGATCTTAGCATATGCAGGGTGGAATACTTTGTCGGCCCCAGCGATGGTGAAGCCACTGAGTTCTTTGCCGAAACTGTTGATTCCCATAGGTGCACCGTCGAATAGGATGCTGATTTTGTTGCCGTCGATGATTGTATGGCTTTTATAGATTGGCCCAGTTGCTTCTAGATGGGGAAATCCGTAGTCTTTCGAGAGTGCCCAGTAGGCGAGGCGTTCACCGACGGTTTTCTTTTCGCGCGGGTGGATGCAGTTCGCATCACCGATGTCTAAGGTCACCGCCATGCCAGAATTTTTGAGTGTTTGCATCGTGTGTAACTGAGCTTCACGAAGGTAGGCAGCATTTGTTTTCTTGCCGTAGTTAAAGGGGGCAATCTGCACATAGTAGAATGGGAAGTCGCCTTGGTTCCATTGCTCACGCCAAGAGGTGACCATCGCAGTTACGAGCTGATCATATTCACTTGCACGGTTTCGGTTGGACTCTCCTTGATACCAGATGGCGCCTTTTATGGTGTAGCCAATAAGCGGATGTAGCATGCCATTATAGAGCTGGCTTGGTTGTTGTTGCACATTCTTTGCTCGTTTCAATTGGTCTACCGCATCGGTGAAGGACTCAAGTGTAGGGGCATCGGTCCATGCCTCCGCGCTAGAGCCTCCCCAACTGGTGACGATTAGGCCGATCGGCACGTCTAAAGTGGCTTGGAGTTTCTTCGCGAAAAAATACGCGGTTGCACTGAATTCGCCTGCAGTGGAAGTGTTTGAGGCGATCCATTGCCCGTTGACTGAATCGATCGGTGTGTTGCTTGGGTTTCTTTCTACCTGAAACACCCGTATGCGATCTTGGTTGGCTGTCAGGATGGCTTCTTGGCTGCCATTAATCGGTTCGTTGGGCTTTCCCTTTAGTGGCATTTCCATGTTGGATTGACCAGAGCAGAGCCAGACTTCTCCGATGAGGATATCGTGGTATTCGAGCTCGGAAGATCCCTGCACGTGCAGTTTGTGGGGTCCGCCTGCGACAGGAGTCGTGAGCTTTAGCTGCCATTTACCCTTGTTGTCAGTCGTCGCACTGGCTGATTGGCCCCATCCCGCAGAGACTTTTACTGCTTGGCCAGGCTCGTCGGTTCCCCAGATCACGGCTTGATCTTGCTGTTGGAGCACCATGGACTCGGTGAAGATGGAGGCGAGCTGGGTGGTGGCCTGTGCAACCGAGAATACGGTCAGCATGAGAAAAGTTAGGTTGAATAGACGCATAGTGTGGGAATGTTGGAGTGGATTCATTTTGTGCACAAGAGATACTTTCTGGAGTTAGCGCAGCCCCGCCTCGGGGCGCATCACTTCGTGGAGGTAGCGCAGCCCCGTCTCGGGGCGCATCACACTTCGTAGCTGCCAGCAGTTTAGGTCCATCGGTGCGGCGCGAGACGCACCTGCGCTACCCAATGCGACTGCACCTCTCGTGATATTTGCGGACGATGCGGCTTTTCAGAGGTTGCCAAAGCGAGCGGTTTACTTTGTATCGTGCGCACTATGTCCGAAACACCACATATTGATATCGATTACGTCGCCAATCTCGCTCGTCTCGACATGAGCACAGAAGAGAAGGCCAAGCTCGGCGGCCAGCTCGACGACATCCTCGGTTACTTTGAAAAGCTCAACGCGGTCGACGTCGAAGGCGTTGAGCCGATGGCGCACGCGCACCGTGTCTTCAATGTCTGGCGCGAAGGCGACGAGCCCGGCGAAACCTACGGCCCCGAAGTCCTCACCAAAATGGCCCCCGAGCAACGCGACAACCAAGTCGTCGTCCCGAAAGTCGTCGAGTAGCTCTTAGAACCTAATTTTTGATTAACCACAAAAAGCACAGAAGACACAGAAAACTATCATGAACGCGATTTGCTCGTTTTGTGAATTTTGTGCCTTCTGTGGTTAAATATCACATCAGAACATGTCTGAACTGTATTTCAAAACTATCACTGAACTCTCCGCGATGCTTGCGGCGGGTGAAACCACTTCTGTCGAAATCACTCAAGCGGTGATCGACCGCACCGCGGCTGTCGACGGCCAGGTGAAAGCCTTTCTTTCCACCGATACTGACGATGCGCTGGCACAAGCCAAAGCATCCGACGAGCGTCGTGCCGCAGGCAATGCGCTTGGGCCACTTGATGGTATCCCAATCGGTATTAAAGACACCCTCGCGGTGAAGGATCAACCGCTTCGTTGCGCGTCCAAGATGCTCGAGAACTACGTATCTCCCTTCGACGCGACCTGTATCGTCAAGCTCCGCGAAGCGGGCGCGGTGATCTGGGGCCGTCTCAATATGGACGAATTTGCGATGGGTTCCTCGACCGAGAACTCTGCCTATCAAACCACCGCCAATCCCTGGGATCTCGAAACGATTCCCGGTGGCTCTTCCGGTGGTAGTGCCGCAGCGATGGCGGCGGGGGAGGCGATTGCGACACTCGGCACCGATACCGGCGGCTCGATTCGTCAGCCGGCTGCACTTTGTGGTGTGGTTGGGATGAAGCCAACCTACGGACTTATTTCTCGCTACGGACTCGTGGCCTTTGCATCCTCGCTCGATCAAGTCGGTCCGTTCGCCCGCACGGTGGAAGACGCCGCATTGTTGATGGAAGCGATGCTCGGCAAAGACGACCTCGATTCGACATCCATCGCACCGCAGGGTGAAACGAATTACGCCGAAGCGCTCAAAGAAAAGAAAGGACCGTGGAAACTCGGCGTGCCACGTGAATTCTTCGGCGAAGGCATCGACCCTGAAGTAAAGGCCAACATCGAGAAAGCCATCGACTGGTATAAGAGCCAAGGCAGTGAGATCGTTGATATTTCTTTGCCGCACTCCGAGCTGGCTGTTCCCGTTTACTACATAGTCGCGACAGCGGAAGCGTCGTCCAACCTCGCTCGTTTCGATGGGGTGCGTTACAGTCACCGTAGCGAAGAGTCCAAAGATGCGCTCACACTCTTTACCAAGAGCCGTGGCGAAGGCTTCGGCGATGAAGTGAAGCGCCGTATCATTCTCGGCACTTATGTGCTCAGCTCCGGTTACTATGATGCGTATTACTTGCGCGCTCAGAAAGTGCGTCGTTTGATCCTTGGCGATTTCGAGAATGCCTTTGAGCAATGCGATGCGATCCTCACACCAACTTCGCCGACACCTGCGTTCAAGCGCGGCGAGCGAAGTGATGATCCACTCGCGATGTATCTCAGTGATGTTTACACCATCTCGGTCAACCTCGCTGGCCTGCCCGCCATCTCCGTGCCCAGTGGTTTCACCGAAAGCGGCTTGCCCATCGGCCTCCAAGTCATCGGCAAAGCCTTCGGCGAAGCCGACATGTTCGCCGTAGCCCACTCGTTTGAGCAGGCACATGATTATCACAAACAGACACCTGCTCTGTAATTAATTCTCACGCAAAGGCGCAGAGATGGACGCGAATGAAATAAGCAAGGAAGTTGTAGATGCATCCGTAAAGGTGCACCAAGCGCTGGGGCCTGGCTTGCTGGAAAGTGTCTATGAGGCGGTTCTATGTAAGGAACTGTCAACGCGAGGGCTGTCCGTGAAGTGCCAGGAGCCTGTATCAATTAACTACGATGGAGAGGTTATTGGAGAAGCTTTCCGTGCAGATGTCGTCGTTAACGATTTAGTGATTCTAGAGCTCAAATCTGTGGAGCAAATGAGTAAGCTTCATCACAAACAACTTTTCACCTATCTAAAACTATCAAACAAACCCCTCGGACTTTTACTTAACTTCGGAGCATCTTTAATGAAGGACGGGATCGTTCGAGTCGTTAACAATCTGCCCGAGTAATACTTTGCGTCTCTGCGCCTTTGCGTGAGCCCCTTTTTATATCAGTCAATTTTTCATCATGGAATACGAAGCCGTCATCGGACTTGAAATTCACGTTCAAATCAAAACCCGCACCAAGATGTTTACCGCCGCGCCTGCAGGATTTTTGTCTCACGCAAAGCCGCAGAGGCGCAAAGTTAAGCTGCTACAATGTTTAAATAGTATGCTTTGTTTTTGCAGAAGTTTATATCTACACAATCTTAGTTTCATAAGTCCCGATCAACACCCTTTGCGTCTCTGCGCCTTTGCGTGAGCCCCTTCTCATACTAGTCATTTTTCATTATGAAATACGAAGCCGTCATCGGACTTGAAATCCACGTCCAAGTCAAAACCCGCACCAAGATGTTCACCGCCGCGCCTTACGAATACGGTGCCGCGCCCAATACATTGACCGACGCCGTTGTGCTCGGTCTTCCGGGCACCTTGCCGGTGCTCAACCACGCGGCGATCGAAAAGTGCGCCAAGCTCGGCCTCATGCTCGGCTGCGAGATCGCCGAGGTCTGTAAGTGGGACCGGAAGAACTACTTTTATCCGGACTCGCCCAAGAACTACCAGCTTACACAAAACGAGCAGCCGCTCTGCATTGGTGGTAAAGTCGAAATCGAGCTGCCCGGCCCATCGCGCAACGTCGAGGGCGAGCACCGCTGGGTCACGCTCAACCGCATCCACCTCGAAGAAGACCCCGGCAAGCTGACCCACGAGGCCTTCGAGACCGTGATCGACTTCAACCGCGCCGGCGTCCCGCTCGCCGAGATCGTGACCGAGCCGGACATGAGTTCTTCCACCGAGGCCGTCGCTTTCCTCAACGCTCTACGCAACCTCATCGTCTATGCCGGTATTTCCGACTGCGACATGGAGAAGGGCCAAATGCGCTGCGACGCCAACGTCTCCCTGCGCCCCGTCGGCTCCGAGAAACTCGGCACCCGCACCGAGATGAAGAACCTCAATTCCATTTCCAACGTCAAAGCCGCCATCGAATACGAGATCGAGCGCCAGACCGAGATCCTCGAAGAGGGCGGCAGCATCGTGCAGGAGACTCGCCGCTGGGACGTCGAGAGTGGCACCAGTTTCTCCCTTCGCAGTAAAGAAGAAGCCCACGACTACCGCTACTTCCCCGATCCCGACCTCATGCCCGTGCAAATGGACCGCGCCCGCGTGGCCGAGCTCGAAGCCGAGCTCCCCGAGCGCCCGCTCGACAAGCAGCGCCGCTACCAGCAGGAGCTCGATTTGCCCTTCACCATCACCTCCGTGCTCTGCGTCAACCGCGAGCTGAGCGAGTTCTTCGAAGAAGCCCTCAAGACGCACAACGCGCCCAAGCAGATCGCCAACTACATCACCAACGACTTGCTCCGCGAACTCTCCGCCGCCTCCGAGCACGGCGACAGCGCCCTTGATGTCAGCCAATCGAAATTGACGCCCGCCCACATCGGCACCCTAGCCAAGATCATCGACGAAGGCGTCATCTCCAAGCAGATCGGCAAAGAAGTCTTCACAGCGATGTTCCTAACTGGCCAAATGCCCGATGCCATCGTCGAAGAAAAAGGTCTCAAGCAAAGCAACGACACCGGCGAAATCGAAGCCCTCTGCCGCGAAGCAATCGCCGGTAATGCCAAAGCAGTCGGTCAGTATAAAGACGGCAACGAAAAAGCCCTCAACGCCCTCAAAGGCCCCGTCATGAAAGCGACCAAAGGTAAAGCCAATCCGGCTATGCTTGACCAGCTATTGAAGAAGCTGATTGATGAGGGCTGAGGAACTCTCAACGTCGAACGTCCAACGCTCAATATCGAATGTAGAAGCGACACTCCTGTCGCTTTGCTTTGGTAGCGCAGCTGCGTCTCGCAGCGCATCCTTCGATTCCATCGGCCGCAACAAGCTCACGTAGGCACGTGCGTATTCGCTAGCTTACGTGCAGCCTTTTCAAAGGTTAACATACCTGCTGTCGATGCGAGGTAATCCGCGTGGATGAGTCGATCCACAAATCCTGGATTAGCGCGTCCCAGTCTTGCTTCTGAGAGAACAGTCTGCGCCACGCCGAGGGCGACGACTTCTGGCGCGTTTAGAAATTCTTTGAGTGTGTCGAGTGCTTCCTGCTTAGGGACCTCATAGTGATGTTGTAGCGCGAAATAAGTTTCTGCGACTACGAGGTCAGAGACGGCGAGTGTTTCACCTTTTGCGGAACGTCGGTTGAATTCTATTTCCGCTGCTTCGGCTTGCGCGATGGGTTCACCTATCAGTAGGCGTAGGATGAAAGAAGTATCCGCGCCGATCCGTTTTGATGACTTCATTTTGGCTGACGTCCTTTGGCTATACTCGCTCGAATGCGCTCCATCGAGTGGTCTTTACCTGTCGCATAACGGTTCAAGCGATGTAGCCAAGGCCGCTGACGTGCTTTGACCGGACGCAGCTCCCAAGTTTCCTCGCCATTAGTGATTTTTGGTTCGAGCACAATTTCATCACCCGGTTCAAGTCCAAGTGATTCGCATACACCTCGCGGGAAAGTCGCCTGTCGTTTCGTGGAAAGTTTCACTTTAAGCATGTGCTTAATGAAATATAATTTGCCTTACTTGTCAATTCTTTAGTAAGGCGCAACAAGTCGCTTGTCCTGAGCACAGCGACATGACCGGGCGCGAAGCGGCCGCATTGAACATCGAACGTCGAACGTCGAATGTAGAAGCGACACTCCTGTCGTTTTCCTTTGGTAACTCAGTTGCGTCCCGGCTGTGCTGAGCCTGCCGAGGGTGGAAATGGGGTCCAACGCAAAATATAAAGATTTGGTATGTCCGGGGCAGGGACTGAAAACGAATCAAACGTAGGATATAGAATTGTTAAGACTCTAATTATCATTAACTGACCATTAGCGACTAATGGTCTTTTCGGGTGTGCATCCTTTCGAGCCGAAAACGAGGCGGCGGAGTGTCCCATGACGTATTGACTTTTTTGAATCTTAGTCTCGCTTGAACGCTTTTTGGGAGATCTTATCACGGCATGTATGAAATTACTGAAATGCCACCGCCATTACCAGAGGGCGAAGTCCTGCCATCGGACTTGGTTTTATTTTATCCGACCGCGCGGGCGAAGTTCATCATACTATCACTTGTTACTTTTGGACTCTACGAGATGTATTGGTGCTACAAATGTTAGACGTTTGTGAAAGAAAATGGTCGGCCTGAGATTAGCCCATTTTGGCGAGCGGTATTTTCTCTATTTTGGCTTTATAGCCTACAGAAAGCGATTGATCCGGACACTTCGAAGAACCGTATTATGCTCATCGCGGGGGCATATCTCGTGCTCAACTTGATTGCTGAACTGCCTGATCCGTATTGGTTGCTCTCCTTTTTTACTTTTGTGCCGATGTTGTCTGTGCTCTCGGTCGTGAATAATCTGAATACTGATCCGGAGATTCGCTGTTCGTCGAACTATTCACGTTTTGGGTTCAAGCATGTCGTGGTGTCTATTGCCTCTGGCGCGATGGTTCTGATTACAATTATGATGTCGATTGCTCTGCTGCCTCCTACCTATGTGGTCGAAGGGGAGAAGATGTCGCAGAATCATCTTGATTTCATGACGGAGCTGGAAGTTTTCTCTGAGGACGAGGAATTGATTCTTTTCTATTCGCTTGGAATCTTTTCTTACAAAGAGGACGGTAACTTTTTTACCGACAAGCGGGTGGGTAGCTATTGGGAGAGTTATTTCGAAGAAGGTTATGAGGCCGAATCGGCATTTTACCATGAAATCGAAGACATCACTGTGGAATATAGTGACTCTGAGTGGATCGATACAGCTCTCACAATCGTTCGAGATGATGGCACCGAGTTTACACTAAGTATTTCTCATGAAATGGAACTGGACCGCGACTTCGTCAATCAAGTCATGGAGCGTTTGCGCGCTGTGAAGCTTGAGGCCGAAAAAGGAGGCGGGCTGAAACGTAGAATGTAGAAATTCAGAAAGGTAAATTATCCTGAAATAGGCAACCTAGGGTTGAAAAAGAGGGCGAACGCAAAATATAAAGAACTCATTCTAATGTCTGAATGCAGTGGTGTATTTGTCTTTATGTATAAGCGTAAATTCAGCGTCGATAAGCGGTTTTCAGCTTTGCTGGTTAAATTTCTTTTTCGAGTATTTTGCGCGTTTGGAATCACGTTCGGAGAACGGTCGTCGCTACCTTTGCTGCTCATGCGAAGGCCCGAGCGAGCTTGGACGCCACTAAAGGCAGAGCGTGACCTTCCAGTGGCATCCTATTTTTCTGCTATGGATTCGTGTAAGTGGTTTGAATCCAATCGATCAAGTCGGTGATGCTGGAAAATGTCTTTGTGTGATCCTTATGGGTGACGTTCCATTGGGGGCTTTCTGTGTTGCCAGAAATTTGAATGGAGAAGGTGGCTTTGCTTTCGCTATCGGTGATGCCGTAGCCGAGGCGTTCGAGGGCGCGGCGTGTCCATGTGCTGCGTGTGCACTGGCTTGGCATATACACATAGAGGCAGGGCTCGGTATGGGCGCGGAAGGAGCCGAGGGCTTCGTCCCATTGGATGTTTTTGTTGGCAAAGGCCTTTGCTAATCGCCCGTCGAGTGCGAGGGCTTCGGGGTAGCCTTGGATGAGTTCGCCGCCTTCGGTCATGATCCATAGTCGGTCGGCGAAACGTAGTGCGAGGTCGAGATCGTGGGTGGAGAGCAGGAGTGCGATGGTTTCTTTATGCGCGAGTTTGCGTAGGAGGCTCATCAGCTCGACACGACGTGGTAAGTCGAGAAAGGCGGTGGGCTCGTCGAGTAGCATGACTGTGGCTTCTTGAGCGAGTGCGCGTGCGATGGAAATTTTTTGGCGTTCGCCGTCGCTGAGTTCGGCGACCTGACGGGCGGCGAAGGCTTTGGCATCGACGGCATTGAGCGCCCATTCGATACGTTGTTTGTCGTGTGGACTGAGTCCACCAAACCAGCCTGAGTAAGGGTGGCGTCCGAGCGAAACCATGGAGTAGGCATCCATGGTGCCTGTGGGGATGGTTTCGGTGAGCACGACGCTAATGGCTTTGGCGCGTTCGCGTGGTGCGATTTCGGCGAGCAGATGACCTTTGAGATCGATCTCGCCTGCGAGGGGCGCTTGCATGCCGGAGAGTGTGCGGATGAGTGTCGATTTGCCACTACCGTTGGGGCCGAGGAGGCAGACAAACTCGCCTGCTTGGAGAGCAAGTTTGAGGTCGCTGGCAATGGTTTTGTTTTCCCGTTTAAGTGGATAACCGATGCTCAGCTGGCTGGTTGATAGTTGTGGGTCTTTAGCCATTCAGATTAGTCGATTCAAGCGCATGATTATTCATTATCTATAACTCATTAGCCATTTCCTAAAAGAGTCGTTTCAAGTTACGTTGTTTGACGAGTGCCGCGATGATAACTGGTGCGCCGACGAGTGCAGTGATGGCGTTGAGCGGCAGCACAAAGTCGAGCCCTGGGCCGCGGGCGACGAAGTCCGATGCGAGTGAAAGGAGCGCGCCGATGGCGATCGATGCGGGAATGAGTATGCGATGTTGACTGGTTTGAAAGAGGTGGCGGCTGAGGTGCGGTGCCGCAATGCCGAGAAAACCGATTGGGCCACAAAATCCCGTTACAGTGCCTGCCAGTAGTGAGGCCGAGAGTAGGGCGAAGAAGCGCACTTGCTTGGCACGTGTGCCGACGCTTTCGGCATAGTGCTCGCCGAGCAGCAGGGCATCGAGTGGTTTGACAAACAGCATACTGGTGATGAGCCCGAGTAGGATGGCGGGGGCGAAGATCTGCATGTGCGACCAGCTGACATTGCCGTAGTCGCCAAATGCCCAGTTGACGAAGGTCTGTAGTCGCTCGGCCATGCTGAAAAACATGAGGATACTGACGAGTGCGCCGACGGTGTAGCTAATCATCAAGCCAATGATGAGGACTGACATGATGTCGACTTTTCTGGAAAGTGTGAGAACGACGAAGAGTGTGGCGGCAGCGCCTCCTGTTGAGGCGAGCACGACGATGAGTTGTCCCGAGCCATTGAGTCCGTCGATCAGGCTGATGCCGGCGGGAGCGAGCGCGAGGAGGACCAGGGCCACGCCGAGGCTGGCACCTGAGTTGACGCCGAGCACAAAGGGGTCGGCGAGTGGGTTGCGAAATACGGTCTGCATCATCAAGCCTGCGGTCGCGAGGGCCGCCCCCGCGAGCAATGCGGTCAGTATGCGGGGTAGTCGAAAGTCGAGCACAATTTGTTGGTGCACTGGATTGACTGTCTCCGATCCGAAGATGGACCCTAGAACCGTTGAGATGGGTAAGTTGACGCTGCCGATGCATGCGCTCGCAATGATCAGTGCGATGATCCCAAGACCTAGTGATGTAAAGATGACTAGGGTGCGCGTGGTGTTTCGATCTGTGCCAAGGTTCGACATGTATAAATCGCCAGCTTTACAGATCTATTCGCGTGGGCGAACAGAAATCGTGCTCTCAAGGGCACAAATTTGTTTGGAGAGGGGGGTAGAATGATTTTACGGGGCTGAGGGGAATGACACCAACTTGAGAAAGTGTTCGATGCAGAGCTGGAGGGCGGCTAATGCTAAAGCCCGAGCAAGCTTGGACGCCACTAAAGAGAAGGGCTGAAACTGCTTTGCAGTTCCGCTACGATGGAAGTAGTTGTTGAATCTTTTGGGTGTAGCCGTGTCGCTCTGCCGACGCGTTTTCTCGATCCGTAGGGCGGCAGAGTGCCTTACTACAATTTCTGTAGTAGGTTCTAGTGCGGAGATTACTTGAGCTGTTCGTAGAATACAAATTCGTGATCGGGGAGGAGCTCTGGATGGAAGATGGCGATGAGGTCGGCGAGGACCTTATCGGCATGAACGATACCGTCTTCCCAGATGGCGTTACCACCGTTGCTGCCAGTTTGTTTGGTATTGTTGAAGACTGTGCGCTCTTGGGCGGCTTTGAATTTACCGAATCGATTGTCGGCGTTTAATAATTCGGCGTGGCTGCGGTAGAAGCTTGGGTTCAGCCAGTAATCGGCATTGGCCGCTTTGAGAAAGACACGCTCTGTGTCGAGTGGAATGGCACCTTGTGAGGCGATTTCGGACCAGAGGTAGTTAGCGCCCGCATCGCGGATGGCTTGGGCAGTGTAGCTTTCGCCGGCAGCGACATGCCAAGTGCCTGAATAGGGCGCGCCAACAAAGACGCTGGGTGGGTCATCTACGTTGGCGGCGCGAGCCTGAAGGGCTTCGTAATTGTCGGCGATTTGATCGAATTGCGCGTGAGCTGCTTCATCGGCATCAAAAAACGCAGCGATGAATTTAATCCATTCTGCCCGAGCTAAGGGATGTGCTTCCATGTAGCCTGCGGTCAGCACGACGGGAAGCCCTAAGCGGGTAAGTTTAGCGGGCACATCAAAGGTGGGATCGCCAGAAATACTGGTGAGTATCAAGTCAGGCTGGAGGAGGAGCATGCGCTCGATGTCGAGCCCTTGCCCGATTTGCACGCGTTGAATCGCGCCGTTGGCTACATGGTCCTGCACTTGTTGGTTGCTAATAAAGTCGACGGTGCCAGCACCGACGATGGTGTCGATTGCATGGAGCGCATTAAGGTAGCCGATGTAGACGGTCTCCATGACGACCACGCGCTCGACGGGAGTGCGGATGACGGTGAGCCCTTTCGGGAGCTCGGGGAGTTTACTTGATTTCGGAACGAGTGCATACTGGAGTTTCGAATCTGCTTTGGTGTGTGCGTTACGTATCGTCAGGATGCGGTGTGTGGACAATTCGGTGATCTCGAAATTCTCAGCATAGCGAAGCTCGACCGTGGGCTCGGCGTTGATGGCGAGCGTGGCGATCATCAGTAAGATCAAGTTCTGGATGAGGCGATGCATGTGAAAGGAATGTTTATCCGCAGATTTCGCAGATGAACACAGATTATTTATTTAAATTCACTTTATCTGTGTAAATCTGCGAAATCTGTGGATGATTATAGTTACCTATGTCAAAGCTTAAGCTCAGTAAGAATATCGATGAAGTGTGTTATCCGTTTATATATGAGCACTCGCTGAAGTGTGATTATGAGATATTGACGGATGAAATGTGCCGACAAGTCGGTGGCCTCATTGCAGAGGTTCCCGAAACCTTTGGACATTTGATCGAAGAGTTGAAGACCTTGCAGTCGATGATCTACCATTTGAATGGTTCGATTCGAGGCAAATGTGCGGTTTCCGAATCAGATCTTGAATGGTTACGCACGTGCTATGTGCGGCACAAGGAGGCGACGGCAGATTGCTTGTCGGGATTCGTCTTACCTCGAGGTAAGCCTCCTGTTGCGCAACTGAATGCGGCGAGCTCAAATGCAAAAAAAAGCAATTCGTCTAATGGTGCGCTTGCATCAGCAAGAGGCGGTGGAGATCCCCGATGTGTTGCACCGTTTTTGCAACGTGTTGTGTAATTATTATTTCATCTTAACCATTGTGATCAATCACGCTCGCGGTGAGGAGGAGATACCGTTTGAAAGTGAAAGCTATCGTGTGCGTGCGCCTAGGAAACCCTAGGGGAGGGGCGTCAGTTTGAATTAAAAATGAGGGTGTGGAAGCGAGTCGGGGGCGGGCTTGGATTCGTTTCTTGCTTTCCGATGCGTAGGGGCGCATCAATGAAGCATGCGAAGTCTATTTTTTGGTTGTTTACTCGCCTTGTGTATAAGTGTGGCACAGGGGCAAGGGCTGGAGCCTAAGTATGACATTCCTTCTTCGATTGCGAAAGTGCCTGAGCAATTCGATTTTATCGGTTCTTGGACCCGTGGGGATGGCACGTATCGTGTGGAGGTCGTCGCGGGCAAAACGCCGGGAACTGTGATGGTGAAATATTTTAACCCGGAGCCGATCAATGTGGAAAGTGCGGTTTTTGATACGGTCGATGATTTGCCGCGTTTGACCTTTGTGTTGCGTGACGAAGGCTATCCAGGTTCCACATATCAATTGGAGTTTTATTCGGAGCGACGTGTGTTGTATGGTCAATACACACGCCCTGGGGCGGCTCCGTCAGAAGTGTATTTTATAAATGATAACGAATAGTTAATCGACTATGTCAGGGCGTTTTCGAGCAGAGTGTCGGCGGATTATTTTTCAGTCTCACCGTTGGGATGAAAAGCTGTTCGATATTGTTTTGATCATCGTTATTTTGATCAGTGTAGGCTTGGTCATGCTGGAGAGTGTGCCCACATTGGAGTCAGACACGCGACATCTATTGTATGTCGCTGAGTGGGTGATCACGATCTTTTTCACACTCGAATATATACTTCGGCTGTATGTCTCAGATCGTCCTGCGCGCTATGCGCGTAGCTTCTTCGGGGTGGTCGACCTGCTTGCGATTTTACCGACATACATCGATTTACTGATCCCCGGTGCCCATTACTTAATGCTGCTTCGGGTGCTACGTGTCCTACGAATATTCCGTGTGCTGAAGCTTGCTAAGTATATTGGTGAAGCGAATATGTTGATGCGTGCGATGCGCTCCAGTATGCGGAAAATAGCCGTATTCATTTTTGCAGTCATCAATCTGGTGCTGATTTTAGGATCATTGATGTATTTGATCGAAGGCTCTGAAAACGGTTTTACCAGTATCCCTAAAAGTGTGTATTGGGCGATTGTGACACTGACGACCGTCGGTTATGGCGATATCTCCCCGCAGACACCGTTGGGGCAGTTTGTTGCTTCGATAATTATGATTACTGGGTATGGAATCATCGCGGTGCCGACAGCGATTGTGACTGCGGAAATGACGCAGCCGAAAAAGTTGGATGTGGAATCCGACCCCATATGTCCTGCTTGCGGATGGGAAAATCACGATCACGATGCGACTTATTGCAAGGTGTGTGGAGATAAACTGCCAGAGATTACCGTGGAACCTAAAGTTGATCTATGAATAGCGAAGTGAATCAAAGTATTGAGCGATTACTCGATAAAGATGCGACCTCAGCGCAACGTAAAATGGCGCTGAAGCAACTGGGGGAGGTGTTGGAGGAAGACTATATTCTCAATTTACCTCCTCAGCGGCCGATTTTGAAAGCATTAGAGTCGCTCTCGAGGCGTGGGGCAGTTGAATCGGCCGTGAAGTCGAAAGCGAAGAAATTAATCAAGGAATATGGGCTGTAAAGTCGCTAGCTTGTGGCTTGTGATTTGATGATTCAGTCGCCTAACTCGTCTATTAATTTTAATTTCCATGCTTAAACTGCTGCATCGTCATATTTTGAAGGAAATCCTGCTTGCCACTGGAATGGCGATGGGACTTTTCATTTTCGTGCTTTTAATGGGCAATGCGCTGCGCGATGTGGCGGAGTTGGTGGCTGCAGGTAAGCTTGGGGTGGGTATTTTCTTTAAGCTGATCGGCCTGTTGATCCCATACGTTGCTGCCTATGCCTTACCCTTGGGCATGTTGACTGGCACCTTGATCGCGCTTGGGCGATTGTCTTCGCAGCAGGAGATCGTGGCGATGAAGGCAGCTGGGATTAGCCTATACCAAATCGCTTCGCCCGTATTTTTGATTTCGTTTGTTGGAATGGTGCTTGGGGTGATTGTGAACCTTCACTACGCGCCACAATCACGTCTCGCCTATAAGCAACTGATGGCGGAGGCGATCACTCAGAACCCTGTGGGGTTCATTGAGGAGAAGCGCTTTATCAATGAGTTTCCTGGCTATGTCATTTATATGGGCGGGCGTGAAGGCCAGACGATGAAAGACTTCTGGATCTGGGAGTTGAATGACGATAAGCAAGTGACTCGTTTTGTGCGCGCGGCAGAGGGTGAGTTGCGCTACGACGAAGGCGCCAATGAATTGGTTCTAGACTTGATCGATAGTGTCGCGGAGATTCGTTCAGAGAGTAACCAAGAGTCGTTCAATGAAATGCCAGAATTACCCTCGTTTGGGGCGCTTTCTTTGGCCTTGCCGCTCGATCAATTATTTGGCGAGAAGACGCGGCGACGTGTGCGCACAAAAGAAATGACCTTCGCTCAGTTAATGGATCGTCGGAGTGAGATTATGGAGCAGGAAGCCGGGGCGGGGATGTCGAAAGAGCGCTTGAAGGTGCAGGTGCACTTGCAGAAGAACTTTGCGATGGCGTTCTCGGTGTTTTCGCTCGCTATTTTCGGCGTGCCTTTAGCGATTCATGTCGGCCGTAAGGAGACCTATGCTAATCTTGCTATCGCGCTGATTATAGCGATGACCTATTACTTCTTGATGATCATCGTGAGTTGGATGGAAGATACGCCTGCCATGCGAGCGGATATCTTAATTTGGATTCCGAATATACTCTTTCAAGGAGTCGGCTTCTGGTTAATGCGTCGAGCGAGTCGACACTAATACGCTATGCGGATTATTAAGATTTCGGATCCCCCGTCGGTGGAAGCCTTGATTGAGCGCTTTGGTGCACGTCGCTCACCGTTCGTTTTAGACAGCTCGCAATTTAACGATGGCTTAGGGCAGTGGAGCTTTTTTGGCGCGGACCCCTTTGAAGTGGTGACGCATACCAGTAGTCAGATGCTCCCTGCAGAAGCAGATGGTCTTGCGCTATTACGGTCGAAATTGGCGCCGTATCGCTTCGATCGAGAGGCGGATGATATTCCTTTCGTAGGCGGCGCTGTTGGTTTTTTATCTTACGACTATGGTCGCCAGATTGAATCGTTGCCAAGTCTGGCAGAGGATGATCGCTCGGTGCCAGACTTGTGCTTTGGGCTCTATGATGGTATTGCTGCGCTGAACCATCAAACAGGTGAGTTATCTCTGATCGCACTTGGTATTCGCAGTGAAGCTGATGTCGTGATTCAAGAATTGCAGCAGATCGTTGATGCGGATGTGGCGAGTGCGCCTTCGAGTGCTGTGCACGGTGATTGGCAGTGGAATATGAGTCGCGAAGCATTTGAGTCGAAAGTGTCTCAAGTGCGCGAATATATAGCGAGCGGTGACATCTATCAGGTGAACCTATCAAGACGTGCACGTTGTCCATTTGATGGTAATGCGTTGACTTTGTTTCAAGCGCTTCGCCATGGAAACCCATCGCCTTACGGTGCTTATATTGATATCGGGTCGCTGCAGATTATCTCCACATCACCAGAGCAATTCTTACGTAAGCGAGGGCGCTCTGTAGAGACGCGTCCTATCAAAGGCACACGCCCTCGAGGCGAAAATGCTGTCGAAGACGCGCGCAACGCGCAGGCGCTCCGTAGTTCTGAAAAGGAGCGCGCGGAGCTCTTGATGATCGTCGATTTAGAGCGCAACGACCTTGGTCGAGTTGCCGAGTTCGGTAGCGTGCGCGTTGAAGCGCTGTATCACCTTGAGCACTACAAGCGAGTTATGCACCAGACGGCGCAGGTGAAGGCGCAACTTGCTCAGCCACACGATGTGTTTGATTGTGTGCGAGCCTTGTTTCCCGGGGGGTCGATTTCAGGTGCGCCGAAGGTGCGAGCCATGGAAATTATCGAGGAATTAGAACCGACTCGACGCGGGGTCTACTGTGGTTCGGTCGGCTATATTGGCTTCGATGGAGATGCTGAATTGAACATCGCAATACGTAGTTTACATATTAAGGATGGCTATTTGGACTACCAAGTCGGTGGTGGAATTGTGTGGGATTCGGACTCGGCCAGCGAGTATCAAGAAACGCTCGATAAAGGACGCGCGATTAGAGAGACTTTAGATAGTTTATGTCAGAAATAAAAATTATAAGCGCGAAGGATCAAGTCAGGCTGAGGCCATTGGATGCTGGCTTTGCTTATGGTTATGGCTTGTTTGAAACGATCAAGTATGCAGAGGGTGTGCTCTCTTTTTGGGCAGGGCATTGGTCGCGATTAAAGGCATCGGCTAAGGCGTTGAACCTCGAGTTTGCTTTTGTGGAAGGTGCGGTTTTGGATGCCATTCGTGCACTTGTGCAGCAAGATTCAATTCGTTGCTCCATGATTAAATTGTCCTTGTTACGTGTAGAGGCTGGAGTGCGGCTCTATGTCTATGCGCGACCGATGGGGGATGCGCTGGAGTCGGTCGAGCTTAAGCTAGAGACGAAGTATCCACTGAATCCGCATTCCTTGTTGGCGGGGCATAAGACGCACAACTATCTGGAGAATTTTGCACTTTTAGAGCAGGCGCGGGCGGAAGGCTACTATGATGCAATACGATTAGACCCTCTGGATCATCTTGCAGAGACGACGATCGGTAACTTGTTTATTTTTGCCGATGGGCAGCTGCGCACACCTTCGCTCGTGCATGGTATCTTGCCCGGTGTGATTCGTGCGCAGCTACTTGATGTGGCGGACGTTGAGGTAGGTAGTTATTATTCGGACATGCTGCAAAAGGCGAAGGCGGTGTATTTGACGAATTCAGGTTCGGGAATTGTTCCAGTGGCCCGGATTGCAGGTGGAGGCGTTGATTGTAGGTATGAGAGCCGAGAGCATTCTTCGTTTGCGGATTTGAGTGCACTACTTCAAGCCGCTGAGCGCTCGAACTCGACGAGAATCAAGTAGGCGCCGATTGGCTGGCCGGCCTGAGGGGAGTCTGTGTAGTGCTATTTATGCAAATTCCCAGATTTTTGTCAATTTAGATAGAATTCAAATAAAATGGTTAACTTCGGGTTATCTTTGTTTATAAGTTCTTTAATTTAAAATATTTATAGTATTCGCAGTGGATGGTATTTGTGTGATACTTGTGGCTTATTGGTTCTTCTTCTGTATTATTATCTTGTCAATTTGCTTCAGATAAGTGCTTTATGTGGCATACTTTATGAAACCCCGTCCCCTAAATGAGTCAGAGCTCCGTGATGCGCAGAGTGAATTCCTTGGTCGACTGCGCCCTGGGCAACTTGTTGAGGGACTATTTGATGTAATTCCGGGAGTGTTTTACTTTGTGAAAGATCTGGAGAGTCGATTCATGGGAGGTAGTCTGAGTTTTGCTCAATCAATGGGCGTGTCTACTGTCGCAGAATTAATCGGTAAGACTGACTATGACTTTAGCCCGGATTTTTTGGCGGATGCCTTTTACGCCGATGATCAAAGTGTCATGGTGGGTGCTAAGGAGATTCACGATAAAGTTGAACTTGTTCCAGCTGCCGACGGCTCTCTTGATTGGTTGAGCACAACAAAAATACCTCTGTATGGTAACAATGCTTCAGTTGTCGGACTTGCTGGTGTGGCGCGCATCATACGCGATGATGATAGGGTGTATGCTGATCATCCAGAAATGCACCGTATTGTGCACCATGTGCGTGGGCACTATCGGGAGAAGATGTCGGTTGCCGACATGGCGAATGTCGGTGGGATTTCAGTCAGTTCGCAAGAGCGTTTATTTCGCAAGATTTTTGGTCTCACGCCTTTAATGTATTTACGTAAAACACGTTTGAATGCCGCGTGCGCGATGCTTCGAGGCACGTCTACCGGCTTAGCTCAGATCGCGATCGAGTGTGGCTTAACGGATCAGACTAATATGACGCGTGCGTTTCGTTTGGAGCTAAAGATCACTCCGTTGAAGTATCGTCGTCGCTTTCAAGAAGCAAAGCCGCGCCGTAAAGAATCTAATAAAGCAGTATTATTAACCTATTCCTAATAAACACACAAACAAACTCCTCGCATGCAGCATAGTAAGAACGACAAAATAGTATTTTGGGGCTCCTTTATAGCCCTGATTACGACTTCGATGGCATTTATCATACGTGCCTTTTTAATTAATAACGCCAATTTATGGCCAGCTGAGTTTGGTTTCGATAAAGTGCAGGGTGGCGAGCTTTTCGGAGCTGGCATCTGGCCGTTTGCGATCAGTATTATCGCCTTCAGTTTGATCATCGATAAGGTCGGTTACAAATTTGCAATGTTCTTTAGTTTCGCTTGTTACGCGATCTTTGGCGGGATGGCGATGATGGCATACAGTGTGGTTAATGGCGACGTTGCGGACCTCGCACTGGCACAGGCCGAAGCGTGGAATTATCTCTATTGGGGCTCAGTGATTCTCGGCTTGGGTAACGGCACTGTGGAAGCTTTTATTAACCCAGTGGTTGCGACGCTCTTTAAGGACGAGAAGTCTAAGTGGTTGAATATCTTGCATGCTGGCTGGCCCGGTGGCTTGGTGCTCGGCGGTGTGGTGGCAATTGCCTTGAGTGGTGCGGTCGCAAATGACTGGCGTATTCTTATCGCTACGATGTTTTTGCCAGCGTTTATCTATCTTGTTATGCTCGCCACGGTGAAGTTTCCAATTAACGAGCGTGTGGCTGCCGGCTCCAGTTATAAGGAGATGCTTGCAGAGTTTGGCACGCCAGCTGCGTTTATTGCATTTTACCTTATCTACGCTCAACTTGGTCAAGTGTTTGGATGGTCGGGTTCGCTTACCTGGTCATTGATTGCGGCAACAGTAATTGGCTATGCCGTGTATAGTCGCTCATTTGGAAATATCTTATTGTTGATTCTCGTCATTGTGATGATGCCTTTGGCGACAACTGAGATCGGCACAGATGGCTGGATTTCAGGCTTGATGGAGAAACCGATGCACGAGGCAGGCTGGGATCCGACATGGGTATTGGTCTATACTTCTGCGATTATGATGGTGCTGCGCTTTTTTGCAGGCCCAGTCATTAAGAAATTCGGGCCACTTGGTTTGTTAGCGATTTGTTCTGCATTAGCGATTGTGGGGCTTATGCTGCTTTCGAAGGCAGTCGGTGTCGCATTCATCTTTTTTGCCGCAACCCTCTATGGTGTGGCTAAAACATACTTCTGGCCGACGATGCTTGGCGTAGTTGCCGAGCAAACTCCAAAGGGTGGAGCCCTTACTCTGAACGCGATTGCAGGCATTGGAATGCTTGCCGTGGGTATTCTGGGTTTCCCGTTTATTGGCTTTTTGCAAGAAAGCTCGGTCTCGACTGCAGTGAAAGAGGAGATGCCTGCGGTATACGAGCAGGCGTCGATGGATAGTGATTATTTACTCGGTAAATATACAGTTATTGATTCTTCGGTAGTCACGACTTTACCAGAAGCGGCTCAAAATGAAGTTGCTGCGATTCAAGAACGCGAGACGCAAGGAGCACTTGGCAAGATGGTTATGTTCCCCGCATTTATGCTCGTTATTTATATTGGTCTAATTCTCTACTTTAAATCTAAGGGCGGGTATAAGCCTAAGGTTCTAGATTCTGCTCATTAATTGAATCGTTCTATGTGTTTACGGAGTTTAATGAAAGCGCTTCTCTTTTGGGCACTTGTTATTGGGTCAGCTCAGGCTGCCGAGGTGACTATCGACAAAGCAATCGCCAAAGGAGAGCTTGCTGTCGTGCGAGAACTCGTTGCGGCAGACCCAGCAGCGGCCAATCAAGGAGTGCATCCGAAGTTGACTCCGTTACATCAAGCGATCCTGCGTAAGAAGGTTGAGATTGCTGTCTTCTTAATCGAATCTGGGGCAGATGTGAATCGCCCTGATTCGAGCAAGCGCACGCCCTTGCATTTGTGTGTAGACCGAGACTTGCCTAGAGTTGCGGCTGCGCTGCTCAAGGCAAAGGCAAAGCCTGACGAGTGGGATAAGGCTGGTTGGACGCCTTTGCACAACGCTGCGGCTAAAAATAAATTAGCGATTGCTAAAGTGCTCATCAAGGGAGGGGCCAACCCTAAAGCCCTTAGTGAGCGTGGTGGCACGCCATTGCATGAAGCCGCGGCCAGTGCTGACGCGGGATTTGTGCAATACTTATTGGATCAAGGAGTAGATCCTGCTGTCAAAGCATCAGACGGAAGCACGGCACTTTCCATAGCCACGGCGAACAAAAATCAAGCCGCGATAACCCTTTTAAAATAAACACCCTAAATTGAATTAATTAATGAAAAATCAAACTCGCAGAGCATTTCTAAAAACATCTGCTGCGACTGCGGCAGGCGCTTTTGTCTTACCACGTTTCTCGATTGGCCAAGCAGGCGGCTCGGCGAATAGTAAGCTAAATATCGCACACATTGGTGCCGGTAACATTGCTGCAATGGCTTACTCCGGATGTAAGAGCGAAAACTTGATCGCGCTTTGCGATATCGATTCGCGTATGTTTTTACAACATAAGGGAAAGCATCCTGAAGTAGCTAAAGCGCAGACATTTACTGATTTCCGCGTCATGTTGGATAAGCTTGGCAAGGATATTGACGGCGTCTGTATCAACACTCCCGATCATACGCACTTCAATGCAACCATTGCTTGTATGGAGCGGGGTATCCACGTCTGCACTCAGAAACCCTTGACGCATAATATCTGGCAAGCTCGGACTTTGCGCAAGGCGAAGGCGAAATATGGCGTGGTCACCAATATGGCAAACCAGGGGCATACCTATGATGGGATTCGTGCGATGCGCGAGATGTATGAAGCAGACAGTTTTGGTCAGATTCGTGAGGTGCATATGGGGTTTGGTGGCCCGAATTGGAAGGGCCCGTATTTTCAAAAACCAACGAGTATGCCGCTTCCTGGCGAAGCTGTGCCAGTGAGCGTGGACTGGGATTTGTGGTTGGGGCCTCAGGCAGAGCGACCTTATAACAAGCTGTATCACCCGAAAAAATGGCGTGGCTTTTATGATTTTGGCACTGGGCAATTTGGTGATTGGTTCTGCCACATTGGAGATGGCGCGGTATGGGTCTTGGATCTGTATGAACCGACAGTAGTTGAGTGTGTTGAACGCGGTCCAGCGATGTCAGGGATGATTCCTGACTACAGCGTTGTTCGTTTCGATTTCCCCGCACGTGGTAAAAAGCAAGCATGTTCAATGTATTGGTATGACGGCGCTGTAAACGGGGGCACGCCGATTAAAACGCCCGATGATTGGGGTTGGGGCAAACTGCCGACTATGGGCTCTTACTGGTATGGGGATAAAGCAAATGCATTCCTCGATGAACGTTCTAATAATCCACGCTTTACGGATAAGCAAAGAGCGCTAGTCTTCAAGGAGAGTGGTGGTGTTGCAAAAAAGTATCCACGCGTCCCTAAAGGTGGGCCATTCAAGGAATGGGTCCAAGCAATCAAAGGGGGCCCAGAGTGTGGCTCGAACTTCGACTATGCTGCACCGATGACTGAAGTTGCTTTACTCGGTGTGTTGGCGCAGCGCTTCGGAGGCCGTATCGAGTGGGATCCAATTAAAGGGGTGACCAATCGTCCAGAGTTGAATGCATATGTTAAGGAGCCCGTGCGTGCTGGTTGGGAAGCCGGTGAAGACCTTTGGGCTTAATTGAGCTATGTATATGCAAACACTTGCTTTTATTCAAAACGTTAGCATGTCCGATCTCGTATTGGTGGTGTGTGTGATTTTGCTATTTGTCGGCGCGAAGCGTTTGCCAGGACTTATCAAATCAATTGGTCAATCCTGCCGGGAGTTCAAGGGGGCGGCACGTTCCGACATGCCGTCTCGAGATTCGAACGATGTTAAATAAATTTACCCGAGATGATCCTATTATGAAACGAATGAACTATTTTTTGGCTCTCCTTGCAGTCAGTTCATTAAATGCGGCCTCAAGCTGGGAGTCGCAGTTTAATGACAAGCCTGTAACTTCGGAGCAGATTTCGAAAATCGATGAAGCCTTGCCGAGCAAATCAATTGTTACACCTAAAGCGCAACGTAAGGTATTGATTTTTAGTGCAACTGCCGGTTTTCGTCATCCATCGATTCCTATTGGTAAATATGCACTAGAGCAGATGGGGAAGCATTCGCGTGCATATGAGGCGGTTGTTAGCGATTCGCCCAAGCACTTTGAAATGGAAGCATTGAAGCAATTCGATGCGGTGATATTGCTGAGCCCGACACTCGATTTCTTCATGCCTAACAAAAAGCAACGTAAGAACTTTAGTGATGAGGAGTGGAGCTTTCTCCGTGCGCGTCACGAACGGCTTGTGGATAACCTTGTCGCTTATGTGAACGACGGTGGCGGAATCGTAGGCATTCATGCCGCGACCGACTCCTGCTATGAGCATCATGAGTATGGCGAAATGATCGGTGGTTATTTTGACGGCCACCCGTGGCGCAAGAATAACCACGTAACAGTTGTTGTTGAAGACTCAGAACATGGCACGATAGAGCCTGTTTTCGGCGATATAAAAGACTTCCGAATTCAAGAAGAGATTTATCAATTCAAAGAAGAGCCTTATTCGCGCGAGAAATTGCGTATTCTACTACACCTCGATCCGGAGCGAAGTGATAAGGTCAAAGGGATGAAGCGCAAAGACAATGACTACCCCGTCGCATGGGTGCAGTCAGTAGGTGAAGGGCGAGTGTTCTATACAAGCATCGGTCATAATGATCACATTTATTGGAACCCTATGCTACTGAATCACTATCTTGCAGGCATACAATTTGCGATGGGAGATCTTGAGGCAGACACGACGCCGAGCGCTAAGATCCAACTCCCACACGTCAGCCATTGAGCTGCGCGTGATAGCTACTCGATGCAACGGTTTAGCAAATCACAATTAGCCGCCTCTACCTAAGTCAGTCAGCCTTATCACAATGAAAATATCTCACTTTGTATTACAGGTTGTTTCCGTGTTTGCTGTTTTACCGACGCTGTGCGCAGCGTTTCCTATTGGAGATGCGCCGGATGCAACGCATCCTTGGGGCGTGCATGATTATAATCGACCACAGCCGCCAATAGTCGAGCCCGGCGAGGGCTGTGGCGATGCACCTTCGGATGCAATCGTTCTGTTCGATGGAACTGAGGCCAGCTTGGCCAATTGGGTGCATCGAAAACCAGGCGATAAGCGTAAAGGTGATTGGATGGTAAAAGATGGCGCGTTGCAGTGTGTTCCGGGTGCTGGCTATATCGAGACAGTGGCAGAGTTTGGAGATTGCCAGCTGCATATCGAATGGATGGCACCTCCAGTTGAAGAACACAAGTTAGGCCAGCAAAGAGGTAATAGTGGTGTCTTCTTATTGGGAGAGATTGAAGTTCAAGTATTGGATAACTATCAGAACCCCACGTATGCCGATGGCACTGCCGGTGCTATCTATGGCGTTATGCCCCCAGCGGTGAATCCATTACGAGGTGCTAATCAGTGGCAAAGCTATGACATTATTTTTCGTCGACCTATCGTTAAGGACGGCGTGGTGATCGATGAGGGGTCAATGACTGTGTTGGTCAATGGCGTGGTCGTTCAGGATAGCACGCCACTTGATGGAGGGGGCGGCTACAAGAAGCGTAAGGCATTGACGACGGTTTACCCAGAGAAAGGTCCTTTAGCGCTTCAAGATCACGGTAATCCTGTTCGCTTTCGGAATATTTGGTATCGTCCACTACGTCCGAGAGCGACGGATGGCGGCACCGATGGGCGACTTTCTAAAGAGGCCACTAAACAGAAGCGCCGTGAAATTGCTGCCGATGTCCGTTTGCGAGGTGCTGACTTGAATGGATATGCTAAAATGACGAATCTGTTGGAAGCGTATCTTTACGATAATGATCCAGCTGCTTGGGCAGAGTGTGATAGGCTCGTTGTCGCGTATGTGGATGCATTGAAGTCCAAGACAAATGCTGATATTAAGAAAGCGCGCTGGGATATTGTGAACCTGTATAGGCATTTAACATATTTGCAGCAGTTTGACATGCTTTCGGATCAATATCCTCCCGTTGACACATTAAAGGCGATTGCTGATGCCAATGATTGGTTGAAAAAGAAATAAATAATTGCCCTAGACCTTATGTATAAACCCCTATTCCTTATCGCGGCGTTCGGCCTCATCTTTCCTGCAGTGTATGCGGAGCGTTCACTCTTTGATATGGAACTCTCCGAATTCGAAATTTGGATGGGCGTGCCGCATACCACGGTGAAAGGCTTGCCCGAGGGCACGTTTCAATCTGACGATGTGCGTAAGGGCACTCCGATTGGCTTCAGTGACCCTAAGCAAGTATACACAATGGTCGAAGAAGAGGGTGTGCCCGTGCTCAAGGTAAGCGGCGAGATCTATGCAGGATTAACGACGCTAGACGAATTTGAGAATTATCACTTAAGCATCTATGCGAGATGGGGTGATAAAAAGTGGGAGCCGCGTTTACACCGGTTACGCGACTCGGGCATATTGTATCATTGCTATGGCAAGCACGGTAGATTTTGGAATGTATGGAAATCGAGTTTAGAGTTTCAGGTTGAGGAAACGAATCTAGGAGATTTTATTCCACTTGGACGTCTCGGAGTGCAGGTGCGTAGCCGCGCTGGAGAAGGCAAGCGTCGGCAATATGACCCGACTTCTGAAGAATTTGGCAGTGGTTATACCAGTGCGTCTCCTGAGGTAGACATGCCGCATGGTGAATGGAATCACCTCGAGCTATACACCATCGGGAATGATTCGGTGCATGTCGTGAACGGGACAATCGTGATGGTTGTTGAAAATGCAGTAAAGCCAGATGGCACACCGCTTACGCGCGGTCAGATCCAGTTGCAGTCTGAAGCGGCTGAGGTTGATTATAAAGAGATGACGATTGCGCCGATAGAAGACTTTCCAGAGTTTATTAAACAAAGCGTTCAGTTTAAATAGAGAAGTGATTTGATACGTCTGTCTTAGTATATTGAGCCTGTGAAATAAGGCGCAAAAAAAAGACCGCTTCATGTGAAGCGGTCTTAAAAAAATGGCGGAGACGATGGGATTTGAACCCATGGAACCCTTTTGAGGCTCACTTCTTTAGCAAAGAAGCGCTTTCGGCCACTCAGCCACATCTCCATACCAAATCGAGCGACTGCAAGAGCAGCACTAAAAATAAACTAAGCGATGAAAGAAAGCGGGCTGACGATGAAGATCAACCCTTATTTCACTGCTTTTTTGAAAATATTAAGGATTGGAAGTCTTGCGACGCCCAGCGTTACGGCGTTGCGGGCGATTGCTCACACTGCTGCTGCCATTGCCACCGCCTGATGTGTTGTTGCCGCCTCCGGAGTTGCGCCTACTGCCAGCCCTTGGGCCACCTGGGTTTCCGCCTTTACGACTACGAGCTTGTCCGCCGCGTCGTTGACCGCCACTGCCGCCACCGCGCCGTTGGCCACCGCCGCCATTCTTTGGTTTTTCAACGCGAGCACCACTTTCGTGGAGTGCTTGAATGGCTTCTGCATGGTGCGCATGATCACTATCGACAGGCACTTTCTTTTTGATGAGCTTTTCGACTTCGCGTAGCAGTGCGACTTCCTCAAGAGAGCAGAAGGAGAGTGCTTTACCGCTTTCACCCGCACGCGCTGTGCGACCGATCCGGTGCACGTATGCATCTGATTCCATTGGAAGGTCGAAATTAATGACGAGCGTGATGTTTTTTACATCGATACCACGTGCGGCGACGTCTGTTGCCACCAATACCGGGATGCGGCCTTGCTTAAATAGATCGAGTGTTTTTTGACGTGCCGCTTGCGATTTATTGCCGTGAATAGAGTCCGCCTCAATGCCGATACTATTCAGTTTCTTAGCTAGGTTTTTTGCACCATGCTTTGTGCGGCTAAAGACAAGGCTCAGTTCGCTGCGGTGTGCTTCCTTGCGGTTCTTGAGTAGCTCGATGAGTAAGTTTTGTTTGTTGCCTTTGTCGACAAAGAGCACGCCTTGGTCGATTTTTTCAGCAGTGGTTCCTTGGGGAGCAATGCGAATCTCGGCTGGGTCGTTCATCAAGTTGTTCGCAAGCTTGGTGATCTCTGGAGCCATCGTTGCGGAAAAAAGCAGTGTTTGGCGGTTCTGGGGAATCGCTGCCGCAATTTTGCGGATGTCGCGGATGAAGCCCATGTCGAGCATGCGGTCGGCTTCATCGAGGATCAGTGTCTCCACTTGCGAGAGGTCGACGTGGCCTTGTTGATGTAAATCAAGTAGTCGTCCAGTAGTCGCCACGCAGACGTCGAGCCCTTGGAACAGGTTTTTGATTTGAGGCTTTTCAGAAACGCCACCAAACACCATGCCGATCCGGAGATTGATGTATTTGCCGTAAGTTTCAAAGCTCTGCATCACTTGCACCGCAAGTTCACGGGTGGGCGTCAGGATAAGGCAACGCACGCCACGGCGAAAAGGTTTGCGTGGATTGCTGGCAAATTGGTCGAGTATCGGTAGTGCAAAGGCGGCTGTTTTACCCGTGCCAGTTTGCGCACAAGCGAGGAGGTCGCGCCCTTGTAAGAGGACTGGGATCGCCTTTGCCTGAATCGGAGAGGGGTGGGTGTAGCCTTTTTCGGCAAGGGCACGTTGAATGGGTGCTGCCAATGGCAACGCTTCGTAAAGTGTATCAGTCATATAATCAGGTGTGGACGGGCGCGTTTGTGCGCTCGTTATGTATTTCGTTCGATGTATTGGTTTCGTGTCCTCATGACGCGTATCGAAAAGTGCGTTACAGAGGCAGGTTTTGGCCAATGGAATTGCGCCAACATTTGGCGATTATCGAAGGAAAACCTGAAGAGAGTGTGCGTAGGTGACAGGGACTTACTGTATAGGCAAGGATAATAAAGCAGGGGCTAGCGTGATCGGTGGCATTCGTTCAATGTTGAGCATTCTGTTAAAGGTAGCGGCGGACGTCCGCCCGCCACACCTATGATCAGCTTCCGATCGAGGGCATGAGGCTGATGAGCGAACGGCACTACAATGGCGCGCAGGGACGCGCGCCGCTACCTCCAGATACAAAAAGGGCCCGCCTGAGCGAGCCCTTTGTATTTAAAACCGAATACGTGCTAATCTGGTTTCTTGAATCGGCGCGCAGGCTTTGTGCCAGGCTTTGGTGCTGGCTTGAAGTCGCGATTGCCACCTTCTTTCGGGCCGCTAAATTTGTTTTTCTTTGTGAAGGGGCGCTTCGGAGCGTTGCCACGGTCGTCGTTCCAACCGCCACCGCCGCCGCGATTGCCACGATCATCGTTGCCGCGATTGCCACGGTGGCCACCACTTCCGCCGCCGCGATTACCGCGATCGTGGTTGCCGCGGTTGCCGCGAAAACCACCTCCTCCGCCACGGTTGCCGCGATAGCCTCCTCCGCCACCTTTACCCTTGAAGCCGCCTTTGGTAGGCTTGTCGGAGTAGGGTTCGCGGTCTTCTTGAATTTCTTCGCCTTCACGGATTTCTTCTTTGCCGAGTAGGTCGAAGAGCGCACTGGCAATGTCGGTTGGTGTATGCCCTGAGTCGAGTAAGCGATCCACAAGGTCGTCGTGGCGCTTGAAACTGTCGGCTTCTAAGAGGTCTTTGACTTGGTTGAAAACTTTGTCGGCTTTGCGACCTTCGACTTCTTCGAGAGAAGGAATCTTCATACGACGCACCACTTGGCGGGTATAGCGCTCAATCGCTTCGAGGCGATAGATGTCGCGGCCGTAGACGAAGGTTACGGATTTACCAGAGCGCCCAGCGCGGCCAGTGCGGCCGATGCGGTGCACGTAGTCTTCAGGGTCGTGTGGTAGGTCGTAGTTGAAGACGATATCAACATCGTCGATGTCGAGACCGCGTGCAGCGACGTCGGTCGCGACGAGGAGTTCGACGCTGCCGTCTTTGAAGCGCTTGATGACGCGTTCACGGTTAGCCTGTGTAATGTCTCCGTGGATACGGTCGGCGACATAGCCACGAGCTGCGAGCGCTTCGGTGGCGTCTTCTACCATTTGCTTGGTGTTGCAGAATACGATGCCACGTGGATTGGTCTCTAAATCAAGGAGTCGGCACATGACCTCGATCTTCGAGCGGTTGCGCACCTCGTAATAGGTCTGTTCAATCGTATCAACAGTAAGTGATTTGCGCTCGATCGAAATTTGGCGTGCCTTGTGGCTGAATGTTTTAATGAGTCCTTCGACAGCGCGATTCATTGTCGCCGAGAAGAACAGTGTTTGGCGGTCCTCCGGCATGTCGCCAAGAATGATTTCCATGTCCTCGCGAAAACCCATGTCAAGCATGCGGTCGGCTTCGTCGAGGATACAGATCTTCATGTTGTCCGTGCGAAGTGTTTTACGGCGCAAGTGATCCATCACGCGCCCCGGTGTGCCGACGACGATGTGAGCGCCTTTGCGCAATGCGCGCATTTGGCGATCCAGAGGTGCGCCGCCATAGACGGGCACTGCAACAAGGCCTTTAAGCGCAGATGCAAGGCGGTGGATTTCTTCGCAAACTTGCACGGCAAGCTCACGCGTCGGGCAGAGCACGAGCACTTGAGTTTCGTTAAGATCGATATCGATCAAGTTTAGGGCAGGCAGGCCGAAAGCGGCGGTTTTTCCAGAGCCTGTTTGTGAGAGCCCGACGATGTCGCAGCCAGTTAGCGCAACCGGAATGGTTTCTGCCTGAATAGGAGAGGGTGATTCAAAGCCTAAGCGGTGAATACCTTCGAGGAGCTCTGGGCGCAGGCCAAGATCAGTGAATTTTGTGTCCATAATATCTGTAAATAAGCCCGTTGACCGGATATTTACCGATACTTGAGCTTTTGTGAAGGCGCTGAATCGTTCAGGCCTTTCCTTAAGTGAGGCGCAGGGCTTTGACAGGTTAGTCTTATATGACAAGGTTTAAATCGGATTCCTCGCCGAGTTATGCAATTTGATGTGTGGGTAATCTGACCGAGAGAGGGTTTAACGTAGTCAAAAGTTGCCACTTTCGGCTACGCTAACGGATTACCCTGATCGCGACAATTCGCGTTTAGCTATAATGACGCCACACCCGCTGTGTCTAGGGTTAGTTTGTCCTTGCTTAGTCGCTTAGATCTTTAATAGGTCGATTGTATGTCCGAAGTTTGGAAAATAGCCGCTTTCTACCATTTTACTGAATTGCCCGACCGCGATGCTTGGGCGGAGCGTATGGTGGACCATGGCCTGAAAGTCGGACTTCGCGGCACGCTCATCTTTGCTCCAGAGGGAGTGAATTCCACATGTGCGGGTTCTGCTGAGGCAGTGGACGCGACGATTTCCCTTTTAAAGTCAGATCCACGTTTTGAGGCGATGGAGGTGAAATATTCATTTGCTGACTTCAACCCGTTTCCAAAGTTTAAGGTAAAGAAAAAACCCGAAATTGTGACTTTTCGTCAAGAGGGTGCCGACCCTCGCGAGGAAGTTGGCACTTATCTAGAGCCCGAGGAATGGAACGATTTGATCACTGACCCCGAGGTGATCACGATTGATACACGTAACGACTATGAAGTGGAAGTCGGCCAGTTTAAAGGCGCGATCAATCCAAAAACGGACGATTTTACCGAATTTGCGAAATTTGTTGATGAGCACCTAGCATCGCAAAAAGGTAAGAAGATCGCCATGTATTGCACTGGAGGCATCCGCTGTGAGCGCTCTACGGCGTATTTGAAGCAGAAGGGCTTTGAGAATGTGTATCACCTCAAAGGTGGCATATTAAGGTATATGGAGATGATGCCTAAAGATCAGAGCCTTTGGGAAGGAGATTGCTTTGTTTTTGATTATCGTGTTGCGGTGGATCATGACCTTAAGCCCGCTAAATGGAAAATTGATCCAGAAACGGGAGACCCGAAGCCGATGAACGACGACGAGATCGAAAAAATTGCAGAACGCCGTCGCAGTGGGGCCATTTTCAAGAAACCATACACGGTGTAGGGCGCTGGCCTACTGTCGCGATCAAGCTCAAGCCGTTCCGCTATATACGATTCTCAGCCGCTTGATGTATCCGTGTAAATGTTTCGTCAATATCGACCTGCTTAGAGGATGTAGTGCGCGTATCTGTCTTAGACTCTGTTTGTATATGCTAAGCTCGGCATTGACAGATTTGTGTAATCGGATGATATTGATAGTTTACAACTGTCCAGAATCTGGATTTTGTTGGATTCCCCGTCATGAAATATCCCCCTCAGAAATTTACTTCGTTACGCCTTCGTCGCGCCCAATCAACTCAGGGCTTTACACTTATTGAGTTGTTGATGGTCATTGCGATCATTTTGATCTTAGCTGGCATTACCTTTGGTATCGCACGCGGCGTTTATAACGCTCAAGCGCGAACTAAAGCCAGGGCTGAGCTTTCAGCGATCGCGCAAGCTGTTGAGCAATTCAAGCTACAATACGGTGACTATCCTTGGCACGATTCAGATATTGGCTCGTATCCCAGCTCAAGTGGTGAAGTGACCAACACTATGCTCATGTATGCATTGACGGGGCGTATGGTTATGGAGCGTCAAGCAAATGGCAAAGTTCAAGTTCGTTTGGTCAGCCGAAAGCTAGATGATCCCGAAGTTGAAAAGAATCCGAGCTTTATTGATCCGACTAAATTTTCTACCAGTGGCTCTGCGGATGATCCTGAGGCGTTTTTGGACCCATGGGGCAGCCCTTATCGTTATCGGTATAAGGAGGAGGCGACGCCAAACGATTGGGAGGTTTTTGGATTCCACCTTTATTCAGTAGGACTCGATGGTAAAGAGACGAAATCGAAGATCGGCACGACTACTGGAATTATTGCCGATGACTACAGAGATACAGATAACAATATTGATAACATTTTCACAGGAGAATAAATGAAACAGAATAATTATAAAACAAGCGCGTTTACTTTAATTGAGCTCTTGATGGTGATCGCCATTATTGGCATTCTGGCAGGGATCTTGATTCCCACCGTTGGTTCGGTTCGCAAGCAAGCGAACATCGCTGCTTCGAAAGCACAGCTGACGAATTATGTGAATGCAGTCCAAATGTTTAAGAGTGAATATGGCTATTATCCATTCGTTTCTGGAGCGAGCGACGAGACTGTCGACTTGAGTTCAGAGAGCACAACATTTATTGAAACTCTGTCAGGTCGGAACCCGACAACTGGCACGAGTGTTGCGGCTGGCGGTAATCGCCGTCGTATCGCCTTTCACAGTTTTTCAGAAACAGAATTCTTCTTAGATGCTACAGATACAGTAGATCACACCCAAATCGCAGATCGTTTTAATAATACGTCTCTTTTCCTTGAAATCGACGGTGATGGCGATGGCTTCGTTCGACCAACAGGCGCGTCCAAGCAAATCAAAACGGGTGTCACTGCTTATGCCATCGATGATGATGACGGTGATGAAGCTTATCAGCTTTGGGACTAGGTCATATTATTGAGTTTCCTATGAAATCAACTTCACAAAAAAGTGCTTTCACGCTGATCGAATTATTGGTGGTGATCAGTATCATTCTAATTGCGTCATCAATTATCTTTATTGGAGGAACCGGAGGCGATGGAGCTGCTTTGAGTTCATCGCAGCGAATCCTTTCCGGACTCGCGCAAGGCGCTCGTGGTCAGGCTATTTTGAAAAATGCGGAGACACGACTGATCATCAACAATGACCCCGATGAATTAGACAAGTATCGTCGTTTTTTTGGTATTGTTTATCAAGGCACTGATTCTAACGGAAATGTGGGATGGATTGCCGCAACACAAGGCACTTACTTGCCGGAAGGTATCTATTTTGATGCTGCGACCAGTGAGGGTGAATCCAGTGGCAACTGGTCTTCATCAGCGAATACCATGAACATCGATTTTCCTCGTTTAACTGCGCAGGCTGGAGCCGGTGGTAGTCATGAATATCTCTATTATGAGTTTAATAGTAATGGCACCTCCGCCAATTCTAACGCTTACTTGGTGTTACGAGCTGGCACGATGATTCCCTCTGGATCTGGTGCTGCCCAGACCGCAAATTTGACCGCGACCACGGATCAAGAATTTTTACGCACCGCATTGATCTTTAGAAGAGCTGGAACGACCACTCCTGTTACGGATCCTGATGCAATCACGTTGTCCTCAGTGACTGAAATTAATTAATCGATTAGTTATATGATTAAGCAATCTGCACAATCCGCGTCCGTTAAAGGCTTTAGTTTAATTGAAGTCGTCCTCGCTATCGGAATCTTTCTCGTTACTGTATTGGCCTTAGTCGGTCTACTCGGGCCGACTCTTCAATCGGTTGATGAAGTTGAGAAAACCGATGAAGTCTCTTCCATCGTCAATACGGTGAATGCATTCTTGCAAAATTCACCAGGAATTGCCACGGCCGGCTCTTCAAAATTTGACACGATCTTTAATGCGGTCGCTCCTGGACATGCGACAATATTTGTCTTTCGAGCGTTTCCTGACTCTACATCGACAGATGTAGAGTTAAAAGTTGGCTTTTTCAATGAGACCGTTGGTGACCCTTCCGCTTCTATCGTAGCTGGAGACATCGTTTCAGGTGGCCAAGTTAGAGCGGCGGGCCCAGTTTATCGTGTGGTGCTTTCTCCATCATCTGTGCTGCCGGAACAATATTTAGCTGGTGGAAGCAATCCAACTCGAACCAATGGCATGTTTACGATGACTAATTCGACACTGGCGAATTACGAAGAAGGTTACTTTGCCATGGAGGTTCGGATTTTTGCTGAATCAGCAGGCGCTGGCTACAGCCTTAACAAACCCATTGCCTCCCTCGCTGATGAAGAGCCAATCTTTACTTACAATACCGCTATCGTCCGCTAGATAACATGAATATTTCACAAGCATCACAATCTAGAAAATCGAGGTCTGCGTTTACCTTGATTGAAATTATGGTCGCCACGGTGATCATGGTCATCTTAGTCGGCCTCGTGATTCAGATCACTAGCGAAGTGCTCAAAGTTTGGAATCGTTCATCGGGTAAGCTCGCTGCGAATGCAGAAGCGCGTATTGCGATGGATTTGCTGACGCAGGACCTTGAAACGGCTATTTTACGTGACAATGGAAAACAGTGGTTACGAGTCGAGTCACCTCAAAATCCAGCTGGGCCATATAATGATCAAACGGTTGCATTGAAATTATTTTCGCCGGCGTTAGATCGTGACATGACTCAGCCTGGTGATGTTTGTGCGATTGCTTACAGACTTTCCTATCGCCCTGCTTACGATGGTGCAAGTGACAGTATTTACGTGCTCTATCGTAGTATCGCGACACCTCAAGACACCTTTGATACACTTATGGGCTCATCGACGAATGCTACTCAGAATGAACTGACAGCAGGCGGTTTTTGGGACAAAGGGGACGTCGAAGTGGATAGTAATTACTTAGCCAGCAACATCGTCGATTTTAAAGTGATTCTCTATGAAGACGACGGAACAGGTGAGGCTAATCCAGTGAACTGGGATCCAGCCAATCGCACATTGCGTGGTGGCGATTATGCATATGGTGGTTCTGGAAGTGCGACCTTAATAACTAGACCATTACTCTACGCAGATATCCGTTTAACGGTTGTCTCTGATGAAGGCTTAAAGATTTTGGATAATTTAGCAGGGACTGGATATACGGATGTAAACGATGTGGTTCGAGAATTTGGTGAAATATTCACACGTCGCGTAAATTTCTTAGCCCGACCACTATAAGTCTAGCGATACACTCTCTTTTAAATGCGTTCATCCAACCGAGGTGAACGCATTTTTTATTTTGCGGCGGGGTATTAGCTTACCAGCGAGGCGATCTATAATACCATTTCTAGTATTGTTCGATCTGGTAGCGCAGGCGTGTTTCGGATGGCACTACTTTAAGAGGATTTTTTGGTGGGGTCGCCTCGCCGAGGCGACCGTTTGCCCGCTGGTTACGATTAGCCAAAAGGTTTTAGATGGCCGTTTTATAGAGTTGGATAATCCACATTCTTTAGGTATATGGTGCCTATTGCCGCACGGTCGCCTCGGCGAGGCGACCCCACCTCTTATAATGGCTGAAAACATCCTTAAGGTAGTGCCATTCGGGACGTGTCTCACGCCGCACGAAAGTTTGTGGTGCCTCGCAAGCCTCTATGCGCACCAAGGACGGTGCCGCGCTGCCCTGTAATCGACCCTAAATACTGGCTAGAGGGGAGCTGGCTTATTCAGCCTAGGTCTAGAGAACCGAGGCTCCAAGAGAATGGCCACGAAGGGGCGAACCTTTTAGAAAACGGTATTAACCTAGATACTGGAGTCAGAATACTGAAGTCAGGAGTCAGTAGTTTATACTGAGGAATTTACAAATACAGGGAGCTTCGCCAATTGGCGAAGCGTATAATTCTGCAATCAGTTGATTGTGAACCCTGACTGCTTTTTTTAGGATAATTCGCTCTAATCGCTCTTTATTGGTTTTGGTAGGCTTAGTGCCATTAGGAATGGCAATAGGATCATTAAGCCCCCGCACAGGTAAGCATTTTGTGAGCCATAGGCGAAGTAGAGCCCTGCGGCTGCTAGCGGTCCAATTGCTCGGGCTAAAGAGCCTGCGGAGCGAAAGATGCCGAGTGCCGCCCCTTGCTCCTGCTCATTGGAATAGAGTGATACCAGTGCACTCAGAGTCGGTGAGCAGAGTCCAATCGATAGAGCCATGATTGCTAGGGCTAGAAAGAACAGGCTGAGGCTTTGTGCATTGGCGAGAACTAAAAACGCAATACTGCCGCTGGCGAGCCCGACCACTGCAAGCTGCTTTTCGCCGACAGGTTTGGCAAGGCGCCGCACGATGCCTCCTTGCACGAGAACTAAAATGAAGCCAATGAAAACGAACATACCGCCGTTTTGTGCTGGGCTGAACTGGAAACGTTCCACTGCGAGGAAGGTCAGTGTGAACTCCATTCCGCTGAACGCTAACATAAAGAACAGGTAGACGAGGTTGGTGCGGCGGGTGGCTGCCGTTGGGCATTGGAAGAGTTTAAACACTGCCAATCCTTTGCGTTCACTGGGCTGCCCACGTTTCGCTTCAGGTAAGGTTTCATCGAAGCGCTTCGCCACCCAGATGAGATTCAGAAGTGCGAGCACTAGGCTGACCAGTGCTGGCACGGAGAATGGGTTGATGCCGTAGGATTCGGAACCGTTAATCAGTTCCACCAAGTTGATTTTAGCAAAGAGTCCACCGATGGCAGGACCCACGATGAAGCCTAGACCAAAAGCGATACCAATGATCGCCAATCCACTTGAGCGCTTCTCGCGAGTGGTTGTGTCGGCCACTGCGGCGGTAGCGACTGATAAGTTACCACCCATCGCGCCGCCGAGCACGCGCGCGAGAATGAGGATCCAAAAAGACGCTGCAAAAAACCAAGCCACATAGCTGAGCGCCAATCCGCTAATGGTGATCAAAAGAACTTTGCGACGACCCACTCGATCTGAATACGCGCCCCAAAGCGGTGCGCAGATGAATTGGAGGATCGAGTAAAGTGAGCCGAGTATGCCACCAAACAGCACCGCTGTCATGAAGCGGGGGTCTTCAGCGCCACTGCGCTCTGCGAGTGCCGCGATGGGTGCAATCAACTGTCCGAGTAAGCTGCCATCGCCTGCTCCATTGGGCAGGTAGTAGTCCAGCATCGCTGGGAATAGTGGGAAGATGATTGAGAAGCCGACGAGATCAAGGAAGAGCGTCAGAAAGATGATGCCGAGCGTGCGACGGCTTTTTGTCTGCTCGGGAGTCGGTGTTGCTTTGGAAGCCATTTTATTTCGGATGCCCGAATTTTTCGGAGAGGGCGGCGTGCACGTTTGCGGGAATGAGGCGCTTTTCTCTATCTGTGAATTTAAAGACTTGTTTGACTAGATTAGAGCTCGTGAAGAAAAATTGCTCATTGGGCATCAAAAAGATGGTTTCGATCTTTTCGTCTAGGTGCCGATTCATCTGTGCCATTTGAAATTCGTGCTCGAAATCGGAGACAGCGCGTAGTCCACGGATGAGAGCGACGGCATTGATTTGTTCGGCTAGATCGACAATTAGTCCGTCAAAGGCGACGACTTCGATGTTTGGTCGATCGACTAAGTTCTCTTCAATGAGTGCAACACGTTCCTCGGCAGTGAAGAGTGGTTCTTTTGCTGCGTTTGTCGCCACTGCGACGACGACTTTATCGAAAATACGACGACCACGGTTGATTACATCAAGGTGCCCGTTGGTGATCGGATCGAAGGAGCCTGGGTAGAGTGCTATTCTCATGATGCGACTGATTGAGGCGATCTGCTGTGAGAAGTCCAACTTTAATGTGGAGCTGAGCTTGTGAGCGTGGCATTCCTGCCCGTCGCTTGTTTGAATGAGCGTATTATCGAGCTTTGACGTTTCTGGTAGTTTGCTCTCTCTCTCAGATTTGTTCGGTTGTCAGCCGGCAGTGGCGTTCGCGCTTGCGCGAGCGCTTCTTTCCGTGGAGCCGTCGCACGAGGGAGGTTCCTCAAAATGTCCAAAGTCTCACGATTTCGGGATGTAGTCGCGTCGCTCTGCCGACGCGATCATAACGATCGGCCTAATTTTCACGAAACATTCAAAACGGCGGCAGAGCGCCGTTGCTACATTCTATTTTTGAGGCTGTCGCAAGCGACGACGCCACGGAAAGGCACAAAAAAAACTGCCCAGGTCGAACTCATGGGCAGTTTTGAAAGAGGTTCTTCGGACTACTGTCTTCTGAATTCTAACCCTTATAGATCTTCAACAACGCGTCTGCGATCTCGGAAGGGTTGCGGGCGATCGATACGCCAGCGTCTTCCATGGCAGCAAACTTCGCTTCGGCTGTGCCAGCACCACTTGCGGAGACGATCGCACCCGCGTGGCCCATTGTGCGGCCTTTTGGTGCGGAAGCTCCAGCGATGAAACCAGCGACTGGCTTTGTCACGTGCTCTTTGATGTAGGCGCAGGCTTCTTCTTCAGCGCTGCCACCGATTTCACCGATCATGATGATGGCATCGGTATCAGGGTCTTCGTTGAGCATACGCACTGCGTCGAGCTGTGAGGTGCCGTTAATCGGGTCACCACCGATACCGATACAGGTCGATTGGCCATGTCCGCGTTGTGTCAGTTGCCAGACCGCTTCGTAAGTGAGTGTTCCCGAGCGTGAGACCACGCCGACACGACCTGGCTTGTGGATGTAGCCGGGCATGATGCCGATCTTACATTCGCCCGGTGTGATGATACCTGGGCAATTGGGCCCGATGAGGCGTGTTTTGGTGTTGTGGAAGTAGAGGCGACGACGGACTTCAGCCATGTCACGCACGGGCACACCTTCAGTGATGCAGATGACGAGAGGGATCTCGGCTTCAATCGCTTCAAGAATAGAGTCGGCTGCAAAGGCGGGTGGCACGTAGATGACGGATGCATTGGCTCCGTATTCTTTGACGGCTTCAGCGACAGTGTTGCAGACCGGCACTTTGCCTTCCCACATTTGGCCACCTTTACCAGGTGTGACGCCAGCGACGACGTTTGTGCCGTATTCGACGCACTGTTGAGTATGGAAGGTCCCGGTCTTACCGGTGATCCCTTGAACGACGAGACGGGTGTCTTTGTTTACTAGAATGCTCATTTGAACTGTTAGTTAAATATGATCGTTGCTGGGATTAGCTGTTGGCTTTGACTTGCTCGACGATGATCTCGGCGGCTTGCACTAGGCTATCTGCAGGAGTGAGGGCGACACCGCTTTCGCGGAGGATTTTCTTGCCAGCTTCAACGTTGGTGCCTTCGAGGCGGACAACGAGTGGCACGGTGATGTCGACGTTCTTGGCTGCGGCAACGATACCATTTGCGATCACGTCGCACTTCATGATACCACCGAAGATGTTGACTAGAATGCCCTTAACGTTCGGATCGGAAAGAATGATCTTAAAGGCTGCAGTGACTTGGTCTTCATTGGCACCTCCACCGACGTCGAGGAAATTAGCTGGTGAGCCACCGAAGCTTTGAATGATGTCCATTGTTGCCATCGCGAGTCCAGCGCCGTTCACCATACAAGCGATGTTTCCATCGAGTGCGATGTAAGCGAGGTTGTGCTTGGAAGCTTCGATTTCCTTCGGGTCTTCTTCGTTCAGGTCGCGGAGCTGCTGAATTTCAGGGTGTTGGAAGATCGCGTTGCCATCGAATGAGACTTTGGCGTCCAGTGCGATGAGGTTGCCTGCTTTGTCGGTGACCAATGGATTGATCTCGACCAGCATCGCATTCTTTTCCCAGAACATCTTGTAGACGCCTGTTAGGATGCGTGCGAACTGCTTGATCTGATCACCTTTGAAGCCGAGTGCGAATGCGACTTGGCGGCACTGGTGGTGACGTAGTCCCATAGTTGGAGATACCGGCACGCGGATCAATTTCTCAGGAGTCTTTTCGGCGACTTCTTCGATGTCCATGCCGCCTTCAGTCGAAGCGATGATGACTGATTGTGCGGTTTCGCGGTCGAGGACAATGGCGAGGTAATATTCGTGCTCGATATCACAACCTTCAGTTAGGTAAAGTGTCTGCACCTTGCGGCCTTCTGGACCGGTTTGCGCAGTGACGAGTGTGTTGTCCAACATGTGGTTGGCTGCTTCTTTGGCCGCTTCGCGACCTTTGACCACTTTGACGCCACCTTTGTAGCCGTCGGTGAAAGTGCCCTTGCCGCGTCCACCTGCATGGATTTGGGCCTTAACAACGATCATTTCGTCGTCGCTAAGGTGGGAGATTGCTGTGTCAACTTCGAGGGATGTTTGAGCGGCGTAACCGCGTGGGACGGGGACTCCGTATTCCTGAAGAAGGCGTTTGGCCTGATACTCGTGGATGTTCATCGATATTTATTAATGTGGTGTTTAAGGCACGAAAAGCATCTTTGGATGCCAAGGACTTAGCGCTGGTGCAACTCCTTTTGCTACGTTTTCGCAAAAGAAAAGCACTGGGAAGAATGAATCGCATTCATTTTAAAGAGAGCATCCTTGGCTGGTTTCGCAATTCGGGCGGGCGACGAGTCCCTTGATGGGTTCGTCGGGGAAAGGCTGCTCTGCTCGTCCATTCTCGACGAGGTGGCGGTCGCAGATTGTATCGAGCTCGGATTTACTTTTCGCGCGGCGCATTTCGTGAAGGAATTTGCCGTCGACATCCACACCGAGGCCGACGAAGTTGAGAAATTTCTTCATGTGGTTGATGTGATAGACGCCGTTTCGATCAGGGTGGCTGGTCGCCATGATCAAATCCTCGATGTATTCGCGCACGTCGCCGAGTGTCGGTTGGAAAATGGGCTCGCCGGCGAAGTGTTCGCGATGTTGACGGAAGATCCACGGATTACGGATACAGGAGCGTCCGATCATGAGACCCGCGCTCTTGGTTTCGTCGAGCACCCATTGGCCTTTTTCTACGGAGGTGACGTTGCCGTTGGCGAGCACTGGGCAGGGCACACGCTGGGCGGCACGTTTGATATATTCGTAGTGCACCTCGCTGCGGTAGGCCTCTTTGACGGTGCGCGCGTGCAGGCTAAGTAAGTCGATCTGATGTTTGTCGATTAGGTCAAGGATCGTTTCAAAATGTTCGTCACTATCAAAGCCTATGCGCATTTTTACAGTGAAGCGACCTTTGATCGCCGAGCGCAGGCAGCTTAAGACTTCATCCACTTTGGCTGGGTCGCGTAATAAGCCGCCCCCTACATTTTTTTTGTAAACCTTCGGTGCGGGGCAACCCATATTTAGGTCGATACCGGCGACGGGAAGTTCGGCATCTTCCATCGCCTTCACGGTGCGTTCGAGATCGGGTAGACTTTCACCAATGAGTTGCCCAAAGATAGGGCGGCCAGTATCATGATGGCAGATCGAATCGACGATATGTTGCTCTAGTGTTGAGTGTCCGTGCACGCGAAAGTATTCGGTGAAGAGTAGATCTGGAGCACCGTATTTTCCGAGTAAACGCATGAACGGTAGAGTCGTCACGTCCTGCATCGGAGCGAGGGCGGTCCACGGTTGGCCTGGAATGAGTGTGTCTGGAAGTGGTGCGAGACTCATCTGATTTTGCCTTCATTGGCGTGTCGCGTGTAAATTGCCAAGTATTTCTTTTGCATCACACGCCATGAAGTTAGGCCGTCCCATGAAAGCTTTAGAAAAAGACTGGCGATCAGCGCGGTAAAGGTCACTGCAAATGGATCATCAACGATCGTGCGAACATCGTGACTTTTATCAACTAACAGCCAAATCAATGAATATAAAAAAATCACTAGAACCAATGACCAAAAGAGAAGCGAAAGGCTGAGGATTATCTTAGAGAGCCATGTCATGAGGAGTTGTAGCGCAGTCGTCATGCTTGTGATTTCTAGTCTTCTTGCTTGAGGATCTTCTCAAGGATCTCGGTCATGTCGTCGACAGAGTCGATGACTGTGCTGGCCGCGTAGATGGGCTTGCTAGAGCTGAGTGCCAGCACGAGAGAATCACTCGGGCGAGCGTCGATTTCGAGTATCTTGTGCCCGAGTTCGTTTTCCATGGAAACGATCAGCCGCGCAAAAAAAGTGCCTTCTTCAACGTGGTTGATGATGACTCGTTCGACTTCTGCGCCGAGACCATCGAGCAAGCTGAGCATAAGGTCATGTGTCATTGGCCGCTCAAGTCGCTCGCCGTTCACGGCGCGTTGAATCGCTTCACCGATGCCTTGATCGACGTAAATGACGAAAGTCTTATGGGCACTGCTCAAGAAGATAGCGCACCCATTTGATGTGGGCACGACTCCTTTAAGTTCGATGCTGACGACATTGTTATCCATTTTTGAGTAATATGTGCGCCTCATTTCTTCGCTTCAAGCGTTATAAGGCATTTCATTTTTTTGAGACACTCTAATGGATTTCGGTTCTAGTCTAGGATCGACAAGGACTATTTTTTTATCGCGCTCGTTGTGGGGAGTTCTGAGAATCGACGAAGTGAAAAAAAGTTCTGAACAGAAGCAGCCGAATGTCTACCTTGTCGGTTTTATGGGCGTGGGGAAGTCTGCAATCGGGCGTCGCTTGGCGCGCGAAATGGGCTATCGTTATCTCGATTCAGATGATGTTATCGAAAAGAATGTTGGAAAACGTATACCTGAGATCTTTGAGGCCGAGGGTGAAGTTCGCTTTCGTCAATATGAGCGCGAGTTCATTGAATCAGGGCATCCCGCAGAGCGTTGTGTGGTTTCCTGTGGCGGTGGTTTAGTGGTGCAACCCGGTATGTCTGAGTTACTTAAGACCAAAGGTGTCGTGATTTGTTTATTTGCTTCAGTAGAGAGTATCATTGAGCGCACCAGTCGTAATCAGAATCGCCCCTTGCTGAATGTGGAGAATCCCGCAGAGCGCGTTCGCCAATTATTATCAGAGCGAGAGCCGATTTACATGAATTCTGGTGCGTGTATTTCCACAGAGCGTCGCAGTATCGCCGAGATTGTTCGGCATATTAAACGCACGTATGCCCAGTGCGTGCGGAAGGCGCGCTAGCTTGAAGTCTTTCTGGATAGATCTGGGACTTTGTCTTTGGGATAAATCGACGGCTTTTGAGTTGATTCATGGCTGAACTAGACTAGTTTCTTAGGCAACCCTGCAGTGTTCGATCTTAAACGGAGTTTCTGTCCTTTACTCTTTCGCAATCGGGAGCTGACCCTTTTTGGTAGCTGTCCAGCCGTCAATCGGAAGACAAAAGCCGCGAAGGAAGCACCCACCTTAGACGCAAAAGGCCAAGGACTCCCCCTTATACGGCACACGTGGGGCTTTTTTGTGCTCAGACGGTCAAATTACTCCTTCGCGAGTTCTAATGAGCGGGCTTTGGCTGCGACGAGGGCTTTGTCGACCAGGCCGCGAAAATCGGCTGCCTCGAATACTTGGAGGGCTGCTGCGGTGGTGCCACCTGGAGAAGTGACGGCGTCGCGGAGTTCTTCGGGGGTGTTCTCACTTTCGGCGAGGAGCATGGCTGCACCGAGTAAAGTGTCGATGGCGAGTGCATCGGCGAGACCTTCGTCGAGACCGCAATGGATACCTGCTTCACGCAGTGCGGCAGCAAATTCAAAGACGTAGGCAGGGCCACTGCCACTCAGCGCGGTGACGGCATCGAGATCCGTTTCGTCGACTTCGTGAAAATTACCGAGCGAGCTTAAAGTGTTTTCGACAATGGTCGTGTCTTTTTCAGAAAGTTCGCGCAGTGGCGCAAATGCAGTGACTCCAGCGCCGATTTGCCCAGGTGTATTCGGCATGGTCCGCACGATATTTCTGGCTGCAGTAAATTTTTCGCTAAGGCGGGAGAGGGGGGTGCCGGCGAGGATGGAGAGCACGAGTTTGCCTGTTGCCGCATCGGCGAGTGTCTTGTTGATGGCGCTGAACTGTTGCGGCTTGCATGCGAGGACGACGGCTTCCGTTTGGTAGAGCGCCGCAGTGATATCTGATAGATACTGTATGCCGGTTTGTTCGGCGAGCTCTGGGCCGGTCGGGTCGTCGCCACAGGTGCAGGCAATTTCTTCGGGAAGGTAGTGTTCTTTCTCGAGTAAGCCACGAACGATGGCCGATGCCATGCGACCTGCGCCAATGAATACAATACGAATGCTCATAATCGTGTTTATAGAGGGTGGACCATTGTGGCGGTGACGCCGCCTTCTGGGTTTTCGGTGATGCGCGCTTCGCCTCCAAGATTACGTAAAGTGTGGCGTGCTATGGTGAGTCCCATGCCGCGTCCTACAGAGGTCTTGCTTGTGGTGAAGGGTTCAAAAATAGCTTCTTTAATCGAGGGATCGATGCCTGCACCTTGGTCGATGACATTGATTTCTAGCTGGGAGATTCCGTGGCTGCTTGTTGTGCCTGCCTCTACGGTGATCACGCGATCTTTGGCCGGGGTCTCCTTGGGGTAGCTTTCCCAAGCGTTAATGAGCAAGCGCACGAGTATGATTTCAAATGTTTCCGCATTTGCATTGATCTGCATTGAGTCGTCCCAGTCGGTGATTACCTGAATCGATGTCTCGATGCTATGCTCTTTTTTGAAACGTTCGATACTGTTTTCAATTAGAGAAGAAATTGAGTTGGGGACAAGTTCGATGCGTTCATCGTTGGCGATTTTTCCCAGTTGACGTATGATGTTCACCATACGTGTGATCGAGTTGTCCATCAATCCAACGCTTCGTTTGACCATGTCAGGACTGTCGTAGCCATTTTTGATTAGGTCGAGGTAACCGACGACAACGCCGAGGAGGTTGTTTAAATTGTGCGCAATGCCTTGTGTGATCGCGCCTACGGCTGCCGATTTTCGGACGTCGCCCAGTCGTTCTTGCAAGTCGAGATTCTCACGAAATATCTCCTGTAGACGCAACTGCGTGAGCACCCGAGCGAGTGTTTCGTCTAGATCGATTGGCTTGGTGATGTAGTCCACCGCACCTGCATCAAGGCCCTCTAGCTTTCCTTCTTTGGACGCTTTCGCGGTGATGAAAATGACTGGAATGGTTTCTGTTTGAGGATTCGCTTTAAGGTGTTGGCAGGTTTCGATGCCGTCCATTTCGGGCATCATTACATCGAGCAAAATTAAATCTGGAGTCGTTTGTTCGACAATGTTCAGGCACTCGCGACCGTTGTAGGCGACCAAGACTTCCATACCTTGGCGTTCAAGTTTACGCTGTAGGGGCTTGATATTGATTGGCTGGTCGTCGACGACTAGGATTTTGGACTTATGCTGAGTGCTCAAAACAGTTCGAGTTTAAATTTATGGGTGCTTTTGAGTGCGTGCGCAGTGAAACTAGTGCCTATTGATAAGCGCTTATATCGGAAGGTAAAACAGTAAATGTATCGAAAGCCTGACGGATTCAGTAATCGTGACTTATTCGTTGATCTTGCTCAAGCGTTCATCGACGACTGCGCTACGGCTGAGCATGTCGTGTATACATTGACGACGTTTATTGAAGAGCAAGCCGATGAGCGTGAGGGGTGTGGTAATTGGGAAAATGATAAAAATCATGGTTGTTTTAACACCGCCTCGGACGATTCCTGTGAAAATCGGGAGCGTTCCTAGTGTGACTGTGCTCATGGTGCGCAGACAGCAGAGCTGCTTGCCGATGGATCGGCCAGCGAAGAAAGCTTCGCAGGTGCCGAAGTAAGCCCAAAAAAGAATGAACATGAGGTTGAGCGAGTAGCTGATCGCTTCAGTTAGAGAGGGTGGTGCTTCCGGCGGAGACCCTCGATCAAGTATCGGTGCTTCGGCCCAAATGATGACTTGGTCTGCCCATTCTTTAAAGTCGAACCCTGCGCCAGGATGGTTTTCAGGCAGGCCAAATTTGCCTAGTATAAGGATTGAAATGCCTATTAGCAGGGTGAAATCGAGGAAGAAGGCGAGCCCCCTTAGGCCTATGCTGGCTGAAGGTAGTGGGCCGTTGCGATGAAAAATCGAATCGAGAACATTCGACGGTTTCAAAGGCGGTGGCATCGCCGATGGATTCTCCTTTTTCGGTGGTTCGTTCGGTGGTTCGTCCATCCAGTTTAGCTCTGGTTGGCTTTAAAGGCGCGCACGGTATTATACATTAGCATCGCTACGGTCATGGGACCCACGCCTCCGGGGACGGGTGTGATGTGAGATGCTTTCTGTGAGACAGCTTCAAAGTCTACGTCACCTACGAGTCGGTAGCCGCTTTTACGTGAGGCATCCTCGACACGGTTGATGCCGACATCGATCACCGCAACGCCGTCTTTGACCATGTCACCAGTGACGAAGTTAGGGCGCCCAATGGCTGCAATGAGGACATCCGCTTGGCTGGTGATGCTTGCAAGATCTGCGGTGCGAGAGTGGCAAACTGTGACTGTGGCGTTTCCTGGCATGCCTTTACGCATCATGAGTAATGCAGCAGGCTTACCCACGATTTGGCTACGTCCGAGAACGACTACATGCTTGCCTTCAGTCTCCACGCCACTGCGCTCGATGAGCTGCACGATGCCTGCGGGCGTGCAGGCGACGAAGCCACTCGGATCTTCCTGGCAGAGTTTGCCAATGTTCACCGTATTAAAGCCGTCGACGTCTTTGCTCGGAAGCACGCGATTGAAGGTTTCTGTTTCGTCGATGTGCTTTGGAAGTGGTGCTTGGACTAATATGCCGCTGACCTCAGGGTCTTCATTTAAGACATCGATCTGTGCAAAGAGGGCATCCTTGCTGACGTCTTCGGGGAGCACGTGCAAACGGCTGCCGAGGCCAATGCGTTCTGCTGTCTTTTGTTTTTTACGCACATAAGACACTGATGCTGGATCCTCGCCGACGCGGACGACTGCGATGACGGGTTTGGGGCCAGACATGGCTTCGACCTCAGTGGTGAGTTCTTCGATGATTGATTCTGCGATAGCGTTGCCGTCGATGAGTTGCATAAGTGAATGGGCTGAATTAAAGAAGGTCGTTATTCGCTAATGCGAATGGTGCGAGCGATGATGACGAGTTGTGTGCTGTCAGGGGCGATGAGGCTGACTTCGCCATGGATAAAAACAGTTTGATTGGTGTATGAACGAATGTCTTCGATATACATCTGTGAAACATCAACGTAGGCGACACGGGTGCCCGTAGTGTCCTGTAGTTGCAGGCTGTAGCGTGGCGCTTCGTTATTGATTGCGCGAATCAGTTTGCCTGTGAGGCGGTAAATGCGTCCGTCTGGTTGTGCAGAGCCGGTGCTTTTGTGCGGATGGTCTTGAGCCTGTGCTAGGGTCGATTGTGGTGCTGCTGGAGTGGCAGTCGGTTTTTCAGGAAGGTCAACACGCTCCGCTGTGCCTGTCCAAACCACATTTTCCGGCGGTAGGGCTTCGGGGCGAGTGATACCGACTTTAAGGTTTGGGTTGAAGCGTGTGGTGTCTACTTTGATCGGATTGGCGCGTGTCGGAGGGACGTAGATGGGGAGTGGATCGCGATGTGCGCCAAGTTGAAAGTAAACCGGGAGCACTTTTTGGATGCGGATATGTGCCCATTTTTCGTCGATTTCGAGCAGCTCAATTGGATCGTTAGCTTGGATTCGTGTAATTGGCGATCCGCTTAAGTCGTTCTCCTCGAATACCTTGGCATTAATTTCGATTTCAAAATTCTTGGAAAGCTTATCGGCGGCGAGGAAGCCTTCTATCATCAAAAGGTCGGATGAGCGCATCCAACCTTTTTGCGCCAGACCTGCATTGGTGATGGTGATTGCATTCTTAACGATCGGGTCAGTTTTGCTGACGCGCTTAATCACGGGTGCCTCAGTCGCTGGGTTTAAGCGGATCGGCACATTATTGGCAGCAAGGCTGAGCCCTGCGCCAAGAGTGCATGCGATGAAATAACCAAGAATGCGTTGCATAATAAGAAAGTTGGTGAATCGAGAGAGTTTTGACGAGGCTCAACCGAAGAGTCGTTCAATATCTTTTTTACCGAGAATTTTAATGCCACCTTTAGGGATGTTTTTCAAGATGATGCCACCGATTTGAATGCGGACGAGTTTTTTGACAAAATAGCGGTTGGCTTCGAACAATCGACGGACTTCACGTTTTTTACCATGATGTAGGTGCACTTCCAGTCGCCGCTGGTGGCCTTCGCCGACTTGTGGTGCAGGAAGCACTTTTTCGGCTTTGAGGAAGTCGCCTTCGTATTCGACGCCCTTGAGTAGCTTGGGGATGTCTGCTTTGTTGAAGTCACGGTGAAGCACAACACGGTAACGCTTGACGATTTCTGTGCTAGGGTGCGTCAGGCGGTGTGCTAGATCACCATCATTAGTGATTACGAGTAGACCCTCGCTGTCCTTATCGAGCCGTCCTGCGCAGAAGAGTCTGAGGCGCAGCAAGTCGGGCGGCAGCAGGTCAAAGACGGTGCGCTCAGCGTGCGGGTCTGAATTGGTGCACATCACGCCCTTCGGCTTATTCATGACTAAAGTCACGATACGCTCCTGCTTCATCAAGAGTGGTTTATTGTTTACGAAAATAGCGGCATCAGGCAGAGCTTTGTCTCCGAGCTGGGCAATTTTTCCATTTACGCGCACATTGCCATCTTCGATGTAGCGCTCGGCCTCGCGGCGTGAGCAGAGCCCCGAATTGGCAATTATTTTTTGTATACGCTGTGTTTCCTGTTCTGGCATATATGCACTTGAGCCCATTTCAGGCGGCGGTGTCAATGTTGCTCGAAACGAAGATTCGTGCTTGCCCAACTGTAATAGATAATTGTGAATTAAATGATACTATAGTTTTCACTCACTCTGACTTCTTAATTTAATTGATGACTGATTCAACCGATAATAAAATCGCACTTGTGACTGGTGCCGGACGTGGCATTGGAAAAGCGATCGCCGAACTCCTTGCTGCTAAAGGGAACCATGTAATTTGCCTCAGCCGTTCCGAAAGCTCTTGTGGTGCCGTCGCTGATGGAATCAAGGCCAATGGCGGTTCTGCCGAATCGATCGCGTTGGACGTTGCTGATAAAGCTGCGGTCAAAGCCGCCTGCGAGCAGTTGCTTGAGAAACACGGCAATATTGATATTTTGGTTAACAACGCGGGCATTACACGCGATGGTCTGCTTTTTCGTATGAGCGATGACGATTGGGACGATGTGATTACGACCAATCTTAGTAGCTGTTTTGCTTTTGTGAAGCATCTCGCTCGCCCGATGACGCGTAAGCGCTACGGTCGTATTATCAATATGGCGTCTGTGATTGGACTCACTGGTAACGCTGGTCAAGCGAACTACGCTGCGGCGAAAGCTGGTATGATCGGTCTAACAAAGAGTCTTGCCAAGGAGTTCGCCGCTCGTAACGTAACGGTTAACGCAATTGCACCTGGATTTATTGCAACAGACATGACTGCAGAGCTTAACGAAAAACAGCAAGAAGCTATCGTTGGTATCATTCCAATGAAACGCATGGGCACCGCTGCAGACATTGCCCACACTACCGCATTTCTCGCCTCAGACGAAGCAGGCTACATCACTGGTCAAGTGTTTACAGTTGACGGTGGTATGGTCATGTGATGCTGAGATTCCTTTCACTTAAACCTAGAAAATTATGGCCGATCAAACAATCGAACAACGCGTAAAGACAATCATCGTAGACCAGCTCAACGTAAATGAAGAGCAAGTCACACCAGAAGCATCGTTTCTCGACGATCTCGGAGCCGATTCCCTCGACACAGTCGAGCTTATCATGGCTTTCGAAGAAGAGTTCAGCGACGAAATCGACGGTGAAATTCCAGAGTCTGATGCTGAAAAGCTCCAGACTGTTGGCGATGTCGTCAAATACATCACCGAGAAAGCTGGATAATTCCACTCTCTAATTTTAACGACTAAGCCGCTTAACCGCGGCTTAGTTTTTATTCACTCTTATGGAACAAGCACCTAAACGAAATCGAGTCGTTATCACCGGCATCGGAACTGTCACCAGTTACGGCGATGGTGTGCAAACCTTCTGGGACAATGTTCTAGCAGGTAAAAGTGGTATCGATACTGTTCAATCCTTCGACATTACGGAATACCCATCAAAAGTGGGTGCCGAAGCTTTGCATTTCGATGCAGGCAATTATATGGACCCGAAGGAAGCGCGTCGTAATGACCGCTATACGCAGTTTGCGGTCGCGGCATCCCGTATGGCTCTAGAAGATGCCGGCGTGGATACTACAAAGCTCGACTCAGATCGTTTCGGCGCACTGATCGGTTCTGGTATTGGTGGGATGCTCACCATCCAGCAGCAAAGCCGCCGCCTATATAAGATGGGGCCGCGTAAGGTTTCACCTTTTATGATTCCCTCTCTGATCGCTAACATCGCCAGTGGTGTGGTAGCGATTGAATTTGGAGCTCGTGGGCCAAACTACGGTATCGTCAGTGCCTGCGCATCAGGCACACACAGTATCGGTGAGGCTTTCAAAATGCTCCGCGACAGCGATGCTGATATCATGCTTGCTGGTGGCAGTGAGGCTGCCGTTACAGAGCTTGGCTATGCAGGTTTCTGCTCCATGAAGGCGATGAGCACGAGCTACAACGACGCCCCACAAACCGCGAGCCGTCCTTTTGATAAAGGCCGCGATGGTTTCATTATGGGCGAAGGTGCTGGTGTTTTAGTTATGGAGACTCTTGAGCATGCTCAAGCGCGTGGTGCCAACATCATCTGCGAGATCGCAGCTTACGCTGCGACTTGCGACGCGTATCACATCACTTCACCCGATCCAGAAGGCAAGGCGCTTGGTGCGGCAATGTCCAAGGTTGTGCGTGAAGCCGGCCTAGAGCCGACTGATGTCAGCTATATCAATGCGCACGGCACATCCACTCCATACAACGATAAATTCGAAACAGGAGCCATTAAGAAGGCCTTTGGTGAACACGCTTATAAGATGCCTGTTTCCTCTTCAAAGGGCATGACAGGTCACTTGCTAGGTGCTGCTGGTGGCATTGAGTCAGCAGTTTGTGCACTCGCGATTCGCGATGGCAAGGTGCCGCCTACGATCAATTATACTGATCCAGATCCTGATTGTGATCTCGATTACGTGCCTAATGAAGCGCGTGACCACGAGGTTAATGTCGCGATCTGCAACAACCTTGGCTTTGGTGGTCACAACGCCAGCCTCTTGTTTAAGAAATTCTAATTGATTTAGTTTAACGCTTTCTAGCAAAGCCCCACTTCGTCAGCGATGTGGGGCTTTTTCGTGCTAGGGGCTAGCTTCCAGTAGGAGCGGTATCCATCCTTACGTATTTGGTCACGGCTGGATTCGCAATTCAATAAACGATTCTTCCGCTTAGTTAATATGCGTTATGTATGGGGAATGGTATAAGCAATAAAAAACCCTCCATGAGGTATGGAGGGCTTTTGCGAAAACTACGTAAGAGTTGTTATCCTACTATTTGAAAAATGTGAGCGACGCGCCGGTTTGGTTCGAGCTCCAAGTAAGGTTGGCTGCCGTGCCAGATGTATTCTTTCTGAGCGTCAAAGTGATCACGAAGGATGAGTGTGCCGTTGTCCGGGAGGCCAAGGTCTGACATGGGTAAGTGAATTGTGCCGACTTGCTTGTTAAACCAGTCCATATTCACGACGACGATAAAACGATCCGTCTTGTCGAAGTTCTCCTTGAGGTAGGCAATAAAGTTTGAATTCGAGCAGGGTATGAACTGAATGTTTAAGGTGCGCTGGAATGCCTGATGCGTGTTGCGTATGCCGTTGATGAGTGCGATCTCGTTCTTAATATTTCCTGGCTTATCCCAGTTCCAAACTTTGAGCTCATACTTTTCACTATTGTTGTTCTCTTCCTTACCTGGATAGGGCTCGTTATCAAGGACTTCGTAGGATGGACCGTAGATACCCATATTGGATGAGAGCGTGGCAGCGAGGAGGTAGCGGCCGATATAGGTGGCTCGATTTCCTTTTTGCAGGTCTTCGTGAAGGATGTCTGGTGTATTAGGCCAGAAGTTCGGGTAGAAGTATTCTTTGGTCTCACTTTGCGTGAGTTCTTCGACGTATTCTTGTAGCTCGGCGGCGTTATTGCGCCAGGTGAAGTAGGTGTAACCGTGAGTGTAACCGCCTTTAGCGAGATAGTGCATACGCTTCGGTCGTGTAAAAGCTTCTGCGAGGAAAATGACTTCAGGGTATTTTGCTTTGATGTTTAGCACGCACCAACGCCAGAACTCCATTGATTTGGTGTGTGGGTTGTCGACGCGAAAGACTTTTACGCCTTGCTCGATCCAATATTCGAAAACGCTTTTTAGTTCTTCCCATAGGTTTTCCCAGTCATCGGTTTCGAAATTGATCGGCAGGATATCTTGATACTTCTTTGGTGGGTTCTCGGCGTATTGAACGGTGCCATCCGGACGCCAACGGAACCAGGATGGATGTTCTTTCACCCATGGGTGGTCTGGGGCGCATTGAAATGCGATATCGAGTGCGACTTCCATGCCATGTTGGTCCGCTTCGTGGAGGAACCATTTGAAATCATCGAGTGTGCCGAGCTCGGGAAGGATCGCTTTATGTCCGCCTTCGGCGGCACCGATCGCCCATGGACTGCCGACATCCGTATCGGATGGAGTCAGGGTGTTGTTTTTGCCTTTGCGGAATTCGCGGCCGACAGGATTGATCGGCGGGAAGTAGATGATATTGAACCCCATGCGTTGGATCTCGGGCAGACGTGTCGCCGCATCGCGGAAAGTGCCGTGAGTGACGCCGTCATTGGCGCAGGAGCGCGGGAAATACTCATACCATGAGCTGAACGCAGCACGTTCGCGCTCGACGAGCATGAGTGAGCGAGCTGTTACTGTTTCCCATTCACGTGCTGGGTATGCGCGAGCGATGCCGAGCACATGCTTGCTGTAAGCAAGGGTGATACGTTGATTTGTGTCAGCTTTGGAATCGCCGAGAAATTTCGCCCACTCTTTAAGTTGCTTGGCGTCCTTCTTTGACGCGCGCTTCGAGGTTTGCTCGAGCAGTTCAGCGCCGATCTTACATTCGATATCAATGGGTTGTCCTTCTGCGTGCTTCTTTTTGAAGCCTTCATACCAACTGCCGTAGTGGTCAATGACGCCGGCTGCTTCGTATTCATACAGGCCAATCTCGCGGGTTTCGTAATTGGCAGCAAACTCGTCATTTCCCAAAGCTTGCATGGGCAAGTAGTCCCAATCGGAGTCACCGATCTTGCGGATGCGCAGATCGAGGGTGAGGAGGTCGTGGGAGTCTGCAAAGGCGTGTGCTTTGAAGTTTACCCAATCGCCTTTGACGCGTTTGAATGGATTACGACCACCATCAATTTGTGGTGAGAGGTGGTCGATGACAACGCGTGCCTGACCGTTTTGTTTGGCTAGAAAGGACATTTACGAATGTAGAATTAAGAGTATTCCTTGATTAGGGAGGCGTAGAGATCGCGAGTTTGCTCGGCGATACTTGTCCAACTAAAGAGGTCCACCGCGCGCTTGCGACCTGCCTTCGCGAATCGCTCGCGCTTCTCAGGGTCCTCCATCAAGCGGTTCACGTTGTGTGCGAGATCCTTGGCAAATGCAGTTGGATGAAGCGGTGCGAATGGGCTCTCGCTTTGCTGTGCGACAGGCACTAGGAGGCCAGTTTCGTCGTGCACGACGACTTCTGGAATGCCACCTACTGCGGAGCCGACGACTGGAGTTTCGCAGGCCATTGCTTCGAGGTTGATGATACCGAATGGCTCATAGATGGATGGGCAACAGAAGACTGCGGCGCCCGAGTAGAGCTGGATAATATCTGTCTTGTTGGCCATTTCATCGATCCAGTAAATGCCTTCGCGGTCTTTTTGAACTTCATCGACTGCAGCTTTCATCTCTGCTGCAATTTCCGGAGTGTCGGGTGCGCCCGCACAAAGCACCACATTGTAGCCTTCATGCATGTATTTGATCGCTTCGACTAGATGGATGATACCCTTTTGGCGGGTGATGCGGCCAACAAAGAGGACAAACGGCTTGTCGTTGGGCACACCAAACTTCGTCAGTGCCGGACTTGCGTCCACTGGCTTGTATTCATCAGTGTCTATACCATTATAGATGACGTGAACCTTCTCTGGAGATACATTAAAGTGCTTGAGGATATCGGTCTTTGTGCCTTCGGAGACAGCAACTACAGCATCAGCCATTTCGAGTGCAGTTTTTTCTACCCAGCAACTAAAGTCGTAGCCACCTTCAAGTTGTTCGCGCTTCCAGGGACGGAGTGGCTCAAGCGAGTGGCCAGTGATGACCAGAGGGATCCCGTAGTTGAGCTTCGTCATGATCCCCGCCATGTGCGTATACCACGTGTGGCAGTGCACGACGTCGGCTTGATTGCCATCTGCATTAAATGAAATTGCACGCTGCGAACTCGACATAATGGAGTGCAAGTGCTTCGGTGCGCCAAAGTTCTCTGTGCTCACTGGGTAGCCTTTGACGGTGAGTGGTTTGCCAGGAGTGTGCTGATCGCCGAATGCGCGGACATCTACATCTATGAGCTTAGCAAGTTCACGGGTGAGGTATTCGACGTGGACGCCGGCTCCGCCATAATTGTAAGGGGGATACTCGTTGGTGTAGATTAAAGAATTCATAGGGGGCGTTGTTGGTAATGGGCTAGTTGAACTGTCACAGTTTAAGAGCCTTATCTTTAAATCGAGAGAGGCGATTAGGCTCAAGGATTTTCGCACGGATGGCTGCGTAGGATTCACGTGTGGTCTTGCGCAAACTCGATGGCTCTTTGTTCAGACCAGTAGGTGTTTTCGTCGCTAAATTGCAAAAAACCCATATGCCCGCCACTTTGAGGCGCTTCTAGGTGAAAATAGCGATGCGTCGATGCGACGTCTGTGGGGAAGCATTTGGCGGTCAAGAATGGATCGTTTCGGGCGTTCACTAGTAGGGTGGCAACAGAAATGTCTTTAAGCACCGGTCCACAGCTACATTGTTGCCAATACTCATCGGCGCTCGCAAAGCCATTGAGGGGAGCAGTATAGTTACCATCAAACTCTCGAAAGGTTCTCATTTGGTCGATGCCAGTGTCAGTGATTTGACCTGGAAACTGCCTGACTTTGTGCCGAACTTTGTTGGTCAGTGTTTTGAGGAAACGTCGCATGTAAATTCGATTGGCAAACCTTTCTAGCTGCTCGGCGCTGCTGGCGAGGTCTGTGGCGACTGAAAACGCCACTGCACACCGAATCTGTGGGTATAGGCTAGATCCTTGATCGCCTAAATATTTCAAGGTGATATTTCCGCCTAGACTGAAGCCAATGAGTGAAATGGCCTCGTAGTCATGATGTGTGACCACATGTTTAATGATCGCGCCCAAATCTGCGGTGGAGCCGCTGTGGTAGGATGTCAGTAAGCGATTTGCCTCGCCGCTACAGCCACGTAGGTTCCAAGCCAGTGTGTGCCAACCCTTTCGTTTGAAGGCGCTTGCCATACCACGCACGTATTTGCCATTCGAGCTGCCTTCTAGACCGTGTGTTACTATAACGAGTTGCTTGGGAGGACCCTCGCGCAGCCAATCCAGATCGAGGAAGTCGCCATCTGCGGTATCGATGCGTTCGCGTGTGTAGTTCACTTCGGGCATTTTTCGGAACAGAGTCGGAAAAATCGTTTGCACGTGCCCATGGCTCAGCCCTAGAGGTGGCTGGTAGCTTGAATTTTCAATCAGTGGCATCTTATCGTGTTCGTCGTTTGCAATGGGTGCAGAAATACTTGATAAGTATTGATTATGATCAAGTCATTCCCCCATTTCTTATTTGCTATCACAGTTCTCGTTTCATTCGTAGCATGTGAAAAGTCTGGCGATGTCGATGCCAGCGAAACCGCCGAGCAGGCGTCGCCGAAGGCTCAGGTCGACGTTGAAGAAGTGAAAGAAGACCTCAAGGAGATCGCTGCGCATGCGCATTCCGAAGCCAAAGAAGTCATTGCGACTGTGAAGGAGAAAGGGGCTAAGAATTTGGAAGTCGCGAAAGAGAAGTTGGCCGAGGTGAAGGCTGAAGCGAGTGAAGAGATGACCGAGCTGGTCGAAATGGCTGACCGAGAATTAGAGGAAGCAGGCGCGGCCTTGAAGAGCGCAAAAGAAGATGCTGCGGAGTCGTTGAATCAGTTCCTGCAAAAGGAATCTGCGGTAGAGACGGATCAGTAAGCGTCGTCATCATCTTCTGTTTTCTGATAAATGCAGATGTCTTTGTCTCCGTAGTAGGCGACTAGGATCGCACCTTCACCGGCGACGGCATCGAATAGTTTGAGCATCATATCTTGTTCGCCTGGCCAAGGGTAGACGAAGAATAGGTCGACTTCTTCAATATCGATATCCATGCCCTCGTAGCGCGCGGAGTATTCACTTGTATAGCCAAAGCTATCATCGCGAACGATATCGTGTCCGCTCAGTGCATCATAAATAATAAAACCTTCTGGGATGAAGCTGATTGCTAAAAACTCTGCGTCAATATTTTGGTCGCTGAGTAGGGCCTCTGCTTTTTCGACGAGCATGGGCTCGATTTCGATGCCCGTGGCTTCGTAATTAAGCAGGGCCGCGAAGGCAGTGCCGACGCCGAAACCGCTGCCCCATTCGATGAAGTTGCTGCCGAGGGGGAGCCCTTGATCTGTGACGTATTTGAGCGCCGAATACACTTGATCCGGTTCACTCGGCACATAGCGGGGGAAGCGCTTGTTTAGCTTTTCGTCGTAGAAGCGGTCGCAATGAGCGTCGGCCTCTTCAATAAACGCTTGGACGTCGTCTGGTATTGAGCGCGCTTCGACCTCATAAGGCAGTTGGATGTAGGCCATGAGGATTAGTGCCAGGGGTGGAAGTCGAATTCAGATCCCACACTGTAGGATTTTGTCTGGATCGGCGGCACGACGATGTATCCATCACTTTTGAGAATGTGGACTAAGTCCCCAGAGTTGTTGACTGGTTGCGGTGTCGCAGTGTTGTGCTCGTGGATTGAAACCGGAAGGAAGATCGTGAAATCGTCGCGAGCGCTAATGTCTTGGTCGATATTAACTGATTGAGTCGCTTCAATGGTTTGTTGTCCCATCGCGTTGAAAATCGCAGGGATGACATATTGATGTAGGCAGGTCAGTGTGGACAGTGGGTTGCCCGGCAGTGTAAAGACTGAGCATTTTTGATTCGTCCAGAAGCCCATTGGTTTGCCTGGCTTCTGTGCGATGCCGTGAAAGTGATTTGTCAGGCCCAACTCATCCAAGGCATCTGGAATATAGTCTTTTTTTCCCATCGAAACACCGCCGCTGAGGAGTAAGATCTCATTCTTTGACAGTAGTGTTTGAAGGGCTGCTTTACAGGCTTCATAATTATCGGGTAAGTGTGCCTTCTCTTGCGAATATAAATGCGAGCGAACCAAGGCGGTCTCTACCATGATGTCGTTAGATCGGCGGATTTGATGAGCTGCGGGAGTGCTATCGATATTCACGAGTTCGTCGCCCGTGCTAATGATTGCGATTGATGGAATCTTCGCTACGGCGAGCTCTGTATTGCCACAGGTCGCGGCCACCGCAATCTCTCGACTGCCGATTGGTGTCCCCAGAGCTAGTATCTGTTGCCCTGCAGGGCGATCACTGGCAAAGCCATGAATGCAGTCGTTGGCCTGATGAGTATTCGGATTCAGTAGTTGCATGGTATGTTCGTCAATACGCTTGGTTTCCTCGTATGGCACGACACAGTCGGCGTCTTCTGGAACGACCGCACCAGTCATGATTTCAGCGCAAGAGCGTGGAGCTGGGCCGATCAATTGGGCAGGACTGCCCGCAGGTGCTTGGATGGTAATTTTAAAAATACCTTCGGCGTCAATTTCACTGGCGCGAATAGCATAGCCGTCCATCATTGAGCGATTGAATGGGGGGAACGGTCGATCTGCATGAATTGCCTCTCTCAGAATGCGACCTGCACATTTGTTTAAGGGGCAATGCACGGTCGCCACGGCAGGTAGGTTTTCGTTGATGAGGCGTGTTGCCTCTGTTGAAGTGATTAAAGCTTTCATGTGGAATGTTCGTGCATAGCGTGCACGGATACGTTTTTAAAGACTCAATGATAAAAGATCAAAGAGGGCGAGGACTGACCGATCTGCGAATTTCGCTGACAGATCGCTGTAACTTGCGCTGCAGCTATTGTATGCCGAAAGAGATTTTCGGTCCGGATTATCAGTTTTTAAAGAAAAAGGAGTGGCTGCGTTTTACCGAGCTAGATGATTTGGTTGAAGCTTTTGTGAAGCTAGGCGTGCGAAAGGTCCGGTTGACAGGTGGAGAGCCATTGCTACGCCCTGGTTTGTCTAAGTATATTCGCGGGCTGAAGCATTTGCATCAAATTGAAGATGTCGCGCTGACCACTAATGCATTGCGTCTCGCCGAGAAAGTTGGCGAATTGAAAGAGGCGGGCTTGGATCGCGTGACTGTCAGCTTGGATGCGCTGGATCCCGAGATTGCAGGCGCGATGAATGGACGCGGAATTGCGCCGAAAGCCGTATTGGCCGGAATCGAGGCGGCTCAGGCAGTTGGCTTTCAAGTCAAGGTGAACATGGTTGTCGAGCGAGGAGTCAACGACGGTGAGATTTTACCGATGGCGCGCTATTTTAAAGGGCGTGGCGTGACGCTGCGGTTTATTGAGTTCATGGATGTGGGAAATCACAACGGCTGGGCGATGGATCGTGTGGTGAGTGGTCGCGAGATTTTGCAGACAATCGAACCGGAGTTTAAGGTGGAGCCGTTGGATGTGACTTCCGATAAAGAAGTCGCGAAACGTTATCGCTACACGGATGGTTCCGGTGAATTTGGCCTGATTACTTCAGTGACTCAGCCGTTTTGCGGCGGCTGCACGCGAGCACGCATCTCGGCGGACGGTAAGCTATATACCTGTCTCTTTGCGAGCCAGGGTTTGGATTTGAAGTCCTTCATGCGAGCGGATGATTACGAGAAAGCGAAGCTTTTTGAATTACTAAAAAAGCATTGGTCGGTCCGCGAAGATCGCTATTCGGAGGTGCGCACCGAAGGATCTACTTCTCGTGATAAGGTCGAGATGTCCTATATCGGTGGGTGATGCGTTTATTTTTTCCGAGTGTTGGAGCTCTTGGGAGCTAAGTTTGATTGGCTCGGGAGCATGGTGCCAGCGACGGATTCGCAGATGCCTAGAAAAGTCTCCTCGGTGATGGAGAGTTTCTTGTCTTTTGCATAGGTGATGCCCCATTGGCGGGTGATTTTTCGGTTGCCGGTCGGGACGTGGACGAGACTGCCGATGTTGATTTCGTTTTCAACGATCCATGATGCAAGAAAGCTGACTCCGTAGTTAATTTTTACCAGTTCCTTAATTGCCTCCATGCTGCCTAGCTCGATGTAGTTGTGTAGTCCGAGTTTGTTTTGGCGGAAGAAGGCTTCGATTTTTTCGAATGTCTGGCTGGTTTTATTGTATAAAACGAGACGCTCCTGGGCAATTTTGCTCATTTTGCTAGTTCCTTTTTGCGCAAAATCGTGGATCGGTGAACTTACTAAAATGAGCTCGTCTTTAAAAAGTGGCCTAATTGCAACGTCATTCACATCACTTGGGTCTACAATGATCGCTAGATCGAGTTCGTGGCAGCGCACCATTTCGAGGAGCTCGGGAGTGTCGGCGGGTGCAATACTCAGGATGCAATCAGGGAAGCACTCGTTGAACTCTCTGAGCACGATAGGCAGTATGTATTGGCAGGCCGTAGTGCTGGCTCCGATACGCAGTTTGCCGCGCCCCCAGTTGGCACGGTCTTGGATGCGGCTGCGTGCTCCTTGCATCTGATTAAGAATGTTTTGTGCATCTTTGTAGAGGTCATTACCATCCTCAGTGATGTTGATTTTTCGGCCGGTTCGAGTGACCAATTGACAGCGTAAATCGGTCTCCAAATTTTTGATGGAGTGGCTGATCGCGGACTGTGTGAGATTTAAGATGCGTGCAGTTTCGGTGAAACTGCCGGTTTGCACTAGTGTGCAGAAAGCAAGTAATTGGCGACCACCGAGCGCTTCTACTCCTATCGCCCCGATGAGTATATCCGCATGATTCAAGTGTTGCACGAAGCGTGCACACGCTGTGCCGACCCTGCGCAAGTTCCGGAAATATTAAATGTGCTCTCAAGTCCTTCTTATCTGAACTGTCGACCCGAGACATTAGCGCATGCGTTCTCCGGAAGTTTCCCCATGGGGCATGGGCAAATCAGCGAAGGTGATTTTATTCAATTCAGTGCACACGAAGTGAATCGGCCCGATAAGAAACGCGCAGCTCTTGTTTACGAAGACCTTTGCCGCTACTTGCCGCATCCGAACCTAAAGGCGGCCACCCCGAAGATGATTTCCCGCGTTTATCGCGAATCCATTTATGAGCAGGCGATGAGCCCAGCTGTAATCTAATATCTATATTAAACTAGAAAATGCCACTATGATAAAACGTATAATAACACTTGCTGCGATCACTGCATCGTCAGCGACGCTCCATGCGGAGCTCCTCGATGTTGAGAAAGACGCACTCAAGTTCGGGTTCATTAAACTCACGATTTCCCTCGAAGGGTCTGGCATCGAGTATTAAGTTGGGGATGCCTTGGGGGTCTTTCCTGAGAATAACGTAAAACTGGTGGATGAGATCATTGCTGCGGCCGGATTCGGACCTGATGAATTAGCACCTGTCCCACACGGTAAAGATCAGCAGCTCTTTGATGCCTTGCGTTTTCACTATGATGTCAGCGTGCTTACTGAGCCTTTCTTGTTGGCCTGCGGTCGTCTGACCAAGCATCCCGAATTAAAGAAAATCATTGCTGATGATGAGAAACGAAAGGCTTACCTATCCGGGCGCGGTTTAGTGTATCCAATCGTTGATTTTAATGTAAAGTTTCCCACGACGGAGTATTTGGTCGCTCCATTAAAGGCGTTGAATCCACGTTTATACTCTATCTCTTCCAGCCCGAAGGCGCACCCGAGCGAAGTGCATTTAACTGTGGGTAAGGTGACGTATGATCTGCATGGCCGTAAACGTTTAGGTGTGTGTTCAACATATTTGGCAGACCATAAATTGGACCGCCCTGTAAAAGTGTATATGCACTCAAACAAGGCCTTTCGTTTGGCGGAAAATAACGATGTCCCTGCGATCATGATTGGCCCAGGCACCGGCATTGCGCCGTTCCGAGCATTTCTAGAAGAGCGCGAAGCACGCGGCGCCAAGGGCAAAAACTGGTTATTTTTCGGCGACCAGCATCAAGCGACGGATTTTCTCTACGAGGAGCAAATCACTGCATGGATGAAGAACGGCTTACTCACTCGTTTCGACACCGCGTTTTCTCGGGATCAGGAGGAGAATATCTATGTGCAAAACCGTATCGTTGAGCATGCTGAAGAATTCTATGCATGGCTTGAAGAGGGCGGTTATATTTACATCTGTGGTGATGCCTCGCGCATGGCGAAGGATGTCGATAAGGCGATCCACAAGGCTGTCGAGATCGCCGGAGGTAAGTCTGAGGACGAGGCTAAGGCCTATGTCGAGGCACTGAAGAAAGCAAAGCGCTATCTCCGTGATGTGCATTAGGGAGCGTTGGTCTGGGGGGCTGTTGTCGAGGTCCGCGCAATCGCGGCCCCCTACGGTTGCTTCACAGTCGCTGAAGTCGGTGGTTGCCTTTCTGGGTTTTCTCTAAACGCTCCGCGACTATGAAAAAGACATTCCCGCTCACGCACCCGAAAAAGAAGTCTGAACGCTTGGTTGAATCAATTCGTGCGGATGTAAAAAAGTATTTGAAGCGCGAGCGAAACAAGAAACTGCCCGAAGGTGTCGATTTCTGGGATTTTGATTGCAAGGTCGGTGCGTCGGCAGAGTCGGCGCAAGTCGTGCACGTCGCTGAGGTGTCTAAAGCTATTGGTCAGGTCTTGGCTGATGGCAGTGAAGCTTGTTACGTAGAGCTTTTGTCGAAACCGGCTACACGCCAGAAGCGTTCGAAAGAATCGCTTTAGTCGTTTTCTCCTTCGAGTTCGGCAAAGCGCATAACTTCTTCGAAGGTGGTGGTGCCGTTTTTGATGTGTTCCCATCCGCTTTGTTGAAGCGAGCGCATGCCTTGCTGAATCGCGGTTTGACGAATCAGGCGGGCGGAGTCACGTTTCACGATGTGTTCGTGGATTTCTTCGGTGACGCGGAGGATCTCAAAGATCGCAACACGTCCGCGAAAACCCAGTTTACGGCAGCGTTCACAGCCGATCGCTTCTTTGGCGAGGTGGCCAAATTGTGCTTCGCTTTGATCGATGCGCATTGCAGTGAGGCAGCTTACGACATGGGTGGGATCGAAATTACCAGGTTGTGCACAGTTCGGGCACAGTCGGCGCACGAGTCTTTGAGCGATGATCATCTCAACAGAAGATGCGATCAAGAAAGGTTCGATGTCCATATCCACCAAGCGAGTCAGCGCGCCAGGTGCGTCATTGGTGTGGAGGGTGCTGAGCACCAAGTGGCCCGTCAGTGAGGCGCGAATTGCGATGTCGGCGGTTTCACGATCACGAATCTCACCGACCATAATAACGTCGGGGTCTTGACGGAGCACCGCACGCAGAGAGGTAGCAAAGGTCAGGCCGATGTCTGAGTGCACCTGAGTTTGATTGACTCCTGGGACCTCATACTCGACTGGATCCTCGACCGTGATGATACGGCGTTCCGGTTTGTTGATCAGACGAATAAAGGCCGTGAGCGATGTCGATTTACCGGAACCGGTCGGGCCAGTGACCAAGATGATGCCGTGTGGCGAGGCGAGGTGGCGTTCGACGTGTTTCTCCTCATCGGGTGCAAGGCCGAGTTCGCGCATGGAGAGCGGCTTTGACTTTTGATTGAGCAAACGAAGGCTGACGCTTTCTCCATACATGGTGGGAAAGGTCGAAATACGAATGTCGAGCTCGTTGCCACCGGCTCCGAAAGTGATACGGCCATCCTGTGGGCGGCGCTTCTCGGAAATATTGAGCTTCGCCATGATCTTCAGGCGGGAAATGATCGCGCCTTGGAATTTTATCAAATTGTCGGGCACCCGAACTGCCACGAGCTCACCATCGATGCGGTAGCGAATTTGCAATGCGTCACGATGTGGCTCGAAATGAATGTCGGTCGCGCGATCAGTGACGGCTTTATTCACGACTTCATTCACAAAACGTATGACGGCTGCATCTTCGTCCTCGGCCTCTGCTTCTTCGGCTTCGTCATTGAGAATGTCCGATTCGTCGAGACTTCCAGAGCCCACGCCGAAGCGTTGTGTGATCGTATTGATAACTTGTTCTGGATTGCCGAGATGCCAATCTGGCTTGCGACCGCTCACTGCGTAGATCCAGCGGTTCATTTTGGCATCTGGCGGCCACAGAGTGACCAATGTGATCGGCGCGTTGTCGTCGATGATTGTTTCGTCATCATCGTTGGTCGCCTTGTGGACGGGCACGCACTGATATTCATGAATGAGTCGCAGTGGAAGTGTGCTAGTTGGATTATCGATCAGCTCAATGTCCTCTAGGATTGGCAGGCCCGCAGAGTCAGCAACTTCTTTGACCAGTTCGCGAGTTGGTATATTGCGCAGCGTTGCAATTTGTAAAAGGCGCTCTGAACGTGGCAACGCTTCAATTTCTTCGCGCTGTTCCTCGCTTAGGTCGCGATATATACTGCTGAGGTTCATTATAGGGAAAGTGTAAAAGTTTTTAGGCAGAGAATCTGTATGTTGGGTAACGCTTATCGAGTCTCATTTGTTTCAAAGGTTCCGCACTATCAACAGCTGAATCGGATCTAGCAACTCTGTTCATCGTCTTCCCAATAGTCGTCGCCGTAGTTAAAGAAGATTTCTTCGCCTGGGAGAATTGTGCGGAGTGCTTCAATACGTGCAGTTTTCCAGCGAGTGGAGGTGACCAGAAATGCGTTGGGATCGTCGTTGTGGTTGATATAACGGGTGTAATTTGCCTTTGGTCCTTCGCCCACAATGATGTGGTTTTTAGAGACCCACATGACATAGGGTGAAAAAGGGCGGTCCGGATCGAGGAATTCCTCCTCGTTTATTATATAGCCTGTATAGTAACCGATGGTGTCATCCTTGTCGATTTGGGTTTTGGCGAATAAGCCGTTGCCTGCGCCTTCGATCGTTGACGGCTTGATTTCGAAATCGGATTCGGTCCAGGTCTTTGGTTTTGGCATGGTGGTAGCTGTGTTGAGTGTCTTTACGAATGACTACAGTCTACCGTAGTGATTGTTTCAAGAGTTCTTGAACCCATTTACGGTGTGGGCCGGAGAGGGTGATTCGTCCAATTTGTTGGATAGGAATCCATTGGAGCTCGGGCGTTGATTCCAATTGCGAGTTAGGCACTTGTTTGGTATTCAGCGTATGAATACTTTCAGTGATGCGGCGATTGGTGATGCCTCGGGTTTTGGTGAGTAGCGGTTTTGCTTTCGGAGCTGCCAGCTTGAGTTGCTCGAAACTGGGGAGCTCAAATTGTCCGGCGAGTTGCTTCGCATCGGTCGCGTGCTGATAGAGCAAAATGTTGTTTTCTTGGATGACCCAGGCTCGGGAGATGGCGGCCTTGATGGTAGCTTTACGCTGGATTTTTGGAATGATGTCGGGTTCGCCTTGCTCAAGTCCAAGGCAGTCTGGTGCGACGGGGCAGATCGAGCAGCTCGGGTTCTGCTTGGTGCAAATGAGCGCTCCGAGCTCCATCATCGCTTGATTGTGTTCGCCCGGGTGGTCCTTATTGAGCAGCTCATCAGCAAGTGGAGTGAATTGCTTGACGGCATCTCCGTTATTTTTGAATTCGCGGGTGTCGTTGCTGAGTCGTGCCAAGATGCGCACGACATTGCCGTCGACGACAGCTGCGGGGAAGTCCTGCGCGATTGAGCTGATTGCGGCGGAGGTGTAGGGGCCGATTCCGGGAAGCGCTTGCCATTCGGTGGCGGTCGTCGGTTTGGGCTCCATGCTGATGTAAACTTTAGCTAACTTATGTAGATTGCGCGCTCGGCTGTAGTAGCCGAGGCCCTCCCAATGCTTGAGCACGTCTTCACTGGGAGCCTTGGCGAGTGCTTCAAAGTCAGGGAAGCGCCGCATCCAACGCTCAAAATAGGGTAGCATCGTCTTGATTTGTGTCTGTTGCGCCATGAGCTCGGATACGACAGTTCTGTAGAGCGATGGTGTCGTGCGCCACGGCAGTGGTCGTTGTGCGGTGGCATACCACTTGGAAAGCGCGGACTGAAAGGCTTTAATATTGGTGTGCAATGACATGAAAGAAGTAGGTTTGAAGAACGTGGCTCAAAGGTCGAACTTCGAATGTAACTGGAAGGTAATTTCCCTGATCAAAATCGGTGCTCCGCACGAATACTTGGCTTGCCTGTTTCGGGGAAATGAGGATGGTTGGGTGCGTATGCGTATCATTCTTACATGGGCTTTGTTTTTTCTATCAATGACGGGTGCACTGCCTGCTCAATCGGATAGCTTTGCGATGCGGCGTGCTTTGCAGCGCTATACCGAGGTCTATGGTGGCGGGCGTGACGCCGACGCATTAACTTCGATTAGTATTGAGGGCACTCAAGAAATTGGCGGAGAGGTATATGATTTTCTTTTGCGCAAGAAACGTCCAAATTCTCTTCGCTATCGCATCAGCCGTGAAGGTCAGAGCGTAGTGACCGCCTATGACGGGATTTCAGGTTGGATGCAGATCCAAAAAGATGGTGAGTTGACGACTCGTAAGTTAACTCGCGACGAGCGTATCGTGCTCAAAGAGGAAGCTATTTTTGAGGGTCCATTATTTCGACATTTAGAGAGTCGCCGCCATCAAGTGGAGATGACTGGTCTTTCAAGAGTTGAAGGGCGCGATGCTTTTGTCTTTCAAACTAGGGAGGCCAGTGGGCGCCGTTCTATCTATTATTTGGACACTCGCCAACCGCATGTATTGAAAGTTGAGCGCCTTGGGGCCGACGACAAGGTGGTGATGACTACGCATTATAGAGATTATCGGGATGTGAACGACTACCCTATAGCTTTCGAGGTGGAAACACTTGTTGATGGGGAGGTGGTTTCACTGGTCAAAGTGGATTCAGTTACTCCAAATCCAGGGTTACTCAGTTTTTATTTCCGAATGCCTGAATAGGCGGATCTAATGTGCCATGTCTTCATAGTGATCCGACGATGAGAGGGCGGCGCTCAGTTGCTGTTGTCGGTGGCGGGCCTGCGGGCTTGCGGGCCGCTGAAGTCGCGGCTGACGAGGGCGCACAGGTCACACTGTATGACCACAAGCGATCGGTTGGCCGTAAGTTTTTAGTCGCAGGTAAAAGCGGTCTAAATCTTACTAACGACGCTGACTTTGATACATTTTTGTGTAAATACTCGGGCACAGAGTTTCCAGTAGAGCGTTGGACAACCCTTCTTCGTGGGTTTGATTCCGCGGCTTTACGGCAATGGGCTTCTGGTCTTGGAGTGGAGACCTTTGTCGCAGGAGGGGGGAAAGTATTTCCGACTTCAAAGAAAGCGGCTCCTCTACTGCGTCGCTGGATAATGAAGTTGAAGGCTCAAGGCGTTGGGTTTGTTGTCAATCATCGCTTGCGAGATCTGCGTAGGTCGGAGTCAGGGGTGTTGCTTGATTTCGACTGCCCGACTGGGCAAGTGACAAAGCACTACGATTCAGTAGTCTTGGCCTTGGGAGGCGGTTCTTGGCCGACTACCGGCTCAGATGGTGGATGGATTAGTATGCTAGAGCGGAGTGGTGTCTCTGTGCGCCCCTTGCAGGCTGCAAACTGCGGTTGGGAGTGTGATTGGACTGAATCGACACGTGCAATTGCAGAAGGTCGACCTTTGCACCATTTGTCGATTTCTGCTGGTTCACACACCATTAGCGGCGAATTGATGGTGACTCGATACGGTTTTGAAGGGGCACCGATGTATCAGCTCGGTCCGGCTTTGCGTGCAATGCAGCAGCCAGAGCTTATCATTGATTTTAAGCCAGTATTTAGTCTTGAGCATATGGTGAAGAAGATGGAATCCGCACGTCGCGACTTTTATAAAGAAGCACGGTTACGATGGAAGTTTACCGAGCCGATGTGTGCGATTCTTCGCCAGCTATATGGCGAGTTCGATTCGGCTGAAGTCCTTGCTCGGGCAGCGAAGGCCTGTCGGATTCCTTTAAAGGGACCACGCCCCATCGAAGAGGCGATCTCAAGTAGTGGAGGGGTCGCTTGGTCTGCGCTCGATGATCAATTGATGCTGAAAGACCTGCCACATGTCTACTGCGCGGGAGAAATGATTGATTGGGAGGCACCGACGGGAGGGTTTTTAATCCAAGGCTGCTTTGCGACTGGCACTTTAACTGGAAGGGCCGCGGGCAATGTGCAATTGAAGTCGTAGCGTGCAGCTTTAAGCTTCGGTATTTTTGAGACAGTTTTCTCAGCGGCGACAGCACGGAGATGACGTAGCCCCGAAAATGGAGTGAGCTTAGCGATCGACATGGCCGGTCCCGAAGGGAACCAGACCACCGCAGGTGAAAGTCCCGGTTCGAGCTTGTTGCATACAAAAAAGCCCGTAAATCTTGCGATTCACGGGCTTTCCGAAAGTGGTAGGCTGTCGGGGACTTGAACCCCGAACCAATTGATTAAAAGTCAACTGCTCTACCGATTGAGCTAACAACCCCTTTGGAAGCGCAGGATGGAAGTATTGAAGGAGATGCTTGTCAAGTGTAGGAAAAAGATATTTCTTTTATTTTGAAGGTCTTTTCTTGGAACAAATCTAAGCTTTCAACGATCTAGCATACATGAACCCCACAATGACTGCAAAGACTGATACTTTAAACCCTGACGAGCTCCTTATCGAACGTATTAAAAACGGCGACACGGCAGCTTATAATGATATTGTTGCGCGTTATTACGACCGGATTTACGCTCGAGTTTCGCAACTGCTTAAGAATAAGCAAGATGCGGAGGAGGTGACACAAGACGCCTTCATTCGTGCCCATCGTGGCCTCGACAAGTTTCGTGGTGACGCTGCATTTTCGACTTGGCTTTACCAAATCGCTACGAATCTCGCTCATAACCGCTACTGGTATTGGTTCCGCCGTAAGCGGGACTACTCGATTTCCTTAGATCAGCCTTTGTCTACTGATGGTGACCTTACTCTGGAAAATGTGATGCCATGCTCCGGTGAAACCCCTGCCGAAGCTGCTGTAAATCAAGAGTTTGTAGATCGCGTTTCAGAGTGTATGAATGGCTTAAATGAGAAGCATAAAGAGGTGTTAATCCTTCGAAATGTTAAAAACCTTTCCTATGAAGAGATCGCCCAGCAGCTCGAAATCAGCGTGGGCACTGTCAAAAGTAGAATTGCGCGAGGTCGCGAAAGTCTACGTGATTTGATGGGTAACGATTTTTCATGACAGAAGATAAATTTAGTGAGTTAGTAAATCTCTATCTAGATAAGGAAATCTCTGCGGAGGACTTAGCATCACTCAAAGCGGAGCTAGCCGCCAATTCAGAGCGTGAGATTGAATTTAGAGAACGCTGCCGTCTACACCAAGCGATGCGTTTAGCTATGGTAGGCACATCTAGTGGCTCTAGCTCGACTCGTCGTCGCTCTGGAGCGTCTACACGTCGTAAGCGCTCTGGCTCCAGTAAGAGTTCTAGTCGCAGCCAAGCATCAAAACATTCGAGTGCGGTTGCGACAAAGAAGCGCTCCGTGAGCCAGTCAAGCAGGGGCGCAAGGAAGGCGGTAGATAGGCCTGTTGAAAGTGCTGCCAGTTTTCCACGCTGGATACCCGCAGTCGGTCTCGCCGCTTGCCTCGCTATCGGCGGTATGATGTTGTATCCTGTTTTTACCGATACGACGCATATTTCAAAGCAAACACTCGAGGGCGTCAGTGAGGATGAACTGGAGCAAGTGAAAGATCCGCTGGCAACGGTGGATCGTTCCGACCTTAAGCGTTTTGCCAGTAATTACGGGCGCTCGGCTCCTCGTAGCTCTAGCTTGGCGGCAGAGTTACGCTTGCTTGGACTGCACCCTGAGGTGATGGACCATGATGCCGAACTAAGCGAAATTAGTATGGCTAGTATTAAGCCGCGAGATGTGAGTCAACGTCGAATACAGATGTTTAATCAACTGAAGGAATATTCACCGCTACCAAGGGCTAATATATTGGAAACGGCCGAGCCGAAACCAAGCCGTTCAAGTCATTGGCCCGCAGGATTTCAAACATCCTTGGCGACTTTTAAATAGACACGGTTCTGAATATTCCTGCGCCTGAATGATGGACAAATAGAATGTCTGTCCTTTGTATCTTTATTTATGAAACTTCAGCGCGTCGTGATGGCAATGATTGCCATCTTTTTGATCTTCTATGTGCTCCACATCGGGCAGGCTTTATTACTGCCGCTTGTGATTGCTGGTGCGGTTGCGTATCTGATCAGTATTTTAGCACATACGATACGTATCGTTAAAATAGGGAGCAGGCGGGTGCCCAAGCCCGTGGCTATGTTTTTGGCGATCGCGATTATTTTAGCGGCGTTGAGTTTCATTGTGCAGCTAATCACGCTTAATATAGCCAGTGTTGTGCGTGTTGCACCGGAGTATCAGCAAAATCTAGAGGCATGGATCGTGAAAGGCTATACGATGTTTGGAGTGGAGGATGCTCCAAATTTAAACGAAGTGATCAGCCAGATCGATTTTCGCGGCTATCTACAAGACTTTGGAGGCACCGTGCGCTCATTGCTCAGTAGTACGGGTATTATTGTCGTCTATCTTATTTTCTTACTGCTTGAGCAACGAACTTTCTCGAGTAAGATCAAGGCTCTCGTGCGCGACCCCGATCGCCAAGAAGATGCCTTTGAATTGATTGGCAAGATGGGCCATGATATTCGTTCGTATATTGGTATTAAGGTGATAACTAGTGCGGCTACTGGCATATTGAGCTATATTGTTTTGCGAGTTGTCGGTGTCGACTTTGCTAGCTTTTGGGCGGTATTAATTTTTCTCCTGAATTTCATTCCGACGATTGGATCGATCATCGCAACGGCATTTCCGTCCATTCTTACGTTGGTTCAATTTGATACTTTAGGGCCCTTTATTGTGACTGCATCAGTGTTAACTGGCTTACAGTTTTGTGTGGGCAGTCTGCTCGAGCCTAAGTTGATGGGAAATCGTCTCAACTTGAGCCCAATTGTCATTCTACTGTCTCTCGGATTGTGGGGCTCCATATGGGGGATTCCCGGTATGTTTCTTTGTGTGCCTTTTACGGTGATCATTATGATCGTGTGCTCCTATTTCCCTGCTTCTCGGGCGGTTGCAGTTGTCTTATCGGGCAATGGCGAGCTAACCGTTGGTGCGCGACGCCCAAATGGTGTGCCGCGCGCGAAGTAGTGACTTTAGGGAATCCATTCTTGCTGTCTAAGGTCAATTAACTACGTATTATATTTTTCTCTCCCTTTTCACACACTACCCACTGAATACCTCACCTATGAAAAAGTTACTGGCTGCTAATCGCAGCGAAATTGCCGTTCGTATTTTCCGTAGCGCGACCGAACTCGGTTGCCAAACAGTCGCCGTATACGCCAACGAAGATCGTTTTGGTGTGCACCGTTTTAAAGCTGATGAGGCGTATTTGGTGGGCCAGGGGCTTGGGCCTGTTGCCGCTTATTTAGATATCCCGAGTATTATTGATTTAGCTAAAGCGAAAGGCGTGGATTATATTCACCCAGGCTATGGGTTTCTTTCAGAAAATGCCACTTTCGCGAAGGCCTGTGAGGATAACGGCATTAATTTTGTGGGACCGAGCGCAAGCCTACTGGGGCGCATGGGAGACAAAATCGAAGCGCGTAAAATTGCCGACGAGGCAAATGTGCCTACCTTACCAGGGACCCAAGATCCAGTCTCTGATATGAATGAAGCCGTTAAGAAAGCCAAGAAGATTGGCTTTCCATTGATTGTGAAAGCTGCCTTTGGTGGCGGTGGCCGCGGTATGCGTGTGGTGAGGGATCCGAAAGATCTGAAGCCTTTACTTGAAGAGGCACAGGGTGAAGCAGAGCGCTCATTTGGTAATGCATCCGTTTTCATGGAGCGCTATATTGGACGCGCAAAGCATATTGAAGTGCAGGTCCTTGGCGATAAGTATGGGAATGTCGTGCATCTACATGAGCGTGATTGCTCGGTGCAACGTCGCCACCAAAAGGTGATCGAGATCGCGCCTTCAATCGGACTTCCCGAAAAAGTGCGCAAAGAGCTCTGCGACGCCGCGGTCAAGATTGCGAAGGCGATCGGTTATTACAGTGCGGGCACTGTTGAGTTTCTACTGGATCTGGATACCCACGAGTGGTTTTTCATTGAAATGAATCCGCGTATCCAAGTGGAGCATACAGTCACTGAAGTCATCACAGGTATTGATATTGTACGCAGTCAGATTCTTATCGCTGAAGGGCACTCCTTGCATGGAAAGGAAATCGGCATCCCGCAACAAGACGAAGTGCCTCGCAACGGGGTCGCGATCCAAGCGCGTATCACGACAGAAGATCCTGAGAAGAATTTCGCTCCCGATTACGGTAAAATTGTTAATTACCGAAGTGCGGCTGGTTTCGGGATCCGCCTAGATGGCGCGATGGGCGACACCGGCGCGGTGATCACTCCTTATTATGATTCGCTTCTAGTGAAGTTGACTGCATCTGCACGCACCTTCGAGTTGGCGATTCAACGTATGGACCGTGCACTGCGTGAAATGCGTATACGTGGCGTGAAAACCAATATCCCATTCATTGAGAATGTGATCCATCACCCGATCTTTAATTCTGGAGAAGCGACCACCACTCTAATTGATACCACTCCTGCGCTGTTTAATTTCAAGCGTCGCCGCGACCGTGCCACCAAATTACTGAATTTCCTCGGTGAGACGATCGTTAATGGTAACGAGCAGGTGAAAGGGCGCCCGGTGCCACTTATGGATCTGCCGGTGATTTTGCCAGATTACGATCCTAAGGCGAAAAAACCAAAAGGCACCAAGGACTATTTGACTGAGCATGGGCCAGAGAAGTTTGCCGACTGGACGCGTAAGCAGAAACGGCTGCTCGTGACAGATACCACCATGCGCGATGCGCATCAGTCGTTGCTCGCTGCGCGCGTGCGTAGCTATGATCAGTTGATGGTCGCCGATTCGATCGCACAAAATGGCCACAATCTTTATAGTTTAGAATGTTGGGGTGGTGCGACCTTCGATACCACCATGCGCTTCTTACATGAGAATCCATTTAAGCGCTTACGTCGTTTGCGCGAGCGTATCCCAAATGTTTGTTTTCAAATGCTGCTTCGCGGTGCAAATGGCGTCGGCTACTCCAACTATCCGGACAATGTGATTCGTGGCTTCATCAAGCATTCCGCGGAGTCAGGCATGGATATTTTCCGTGTCTTTGACTCATTGAATTACTTGCCAAACTTGAAGGTCGCGATGAATTCGATTCGCAAGGATACGAATGCCGTCTGTGAGGCCACGATTTGCTACACGGGCGATATACTAAATCCAGCGCGTGAGAAATATACGCTCGAATATTACGTCAATATGGCGAAAGAACTGGAGAAAATGGGTGCCCATATTCTTGCGTTGAAAGATATGTCGGGTCTTTGCCATCCGAATGCCGCTTACAAACTAATTAAAGCGCTTCGCAATGAAGTTGGATTGCCCGTGCATTTTCACACACATGATTCCAGTGGCATTGCGTCGGCGTCGATTGTCAAAGCTGCGGAGGCGGGCGTCGATGTTGTCGACTTAAGTGTTTCATCGCTATCTGGGCTGACTGCCCAGCCGAATATGAACTCGATTGCGCATGCGATGCGTAGTGATAAACGTGATACAAAGCTCGATCAGAAGTTCCTCGACGATCTTTCGATTTACTGGGAGGCCGTCCGTCAATTCTACGAGCCCTTCGATACCAGTCCTAAGTTTGGAAGTGCCGAAGTCTATCGCCACGAAATGCCGGGCGGTCAATACACTAACCTACGCGAGCAAGCACGTGCGCTTGGTCTGGGTAAACGTTGGCCAGAAGTCGTCCGTTATTATCATGAAGTCAACGCACTCTTGGGCGACATTGTTAAGGTCACTCCGAGTAGTAAAGTTGTTGGCGATCTAGCAATCTTTTTGCTCACCAAAGGAGTGGAGCCGCACGATGTGGTGAACTTAGAGCCAGGCACTGCGTTTCCTGAATCAGTGGTCGACATGCTTTCTGGTGGCCTCGGTCAACCGAAGGGTGGCTGGCCGAAGGCTGTGCAAAAAGTCGTTCTCGGAGATCGCAAGCCAAGTAAGGGGCGTCCAGGTGCTCGTGCTGAGAAGGTCGATCTCGATGTCGCACGCGATGAGGTGAGAGCGATTACGAAACGCACGGATGTGCCTGACGATGACCTCTATTCGTATTTGATGTATCCGCAGGTGTTCAAGGACCTCGTCAAAAAAGTCGATCAATACGGGCATGCGCGTGTGTTGCCAACACCGACATTTTTCTATGGTTTAAAACCAGGCGAAGAGATCTCTGTAGAAATTGAGGAGGGTAAGACGCTCATTGTTAAACTGATCTATGTCAGTGATCCGAATGAGGATGGTCAGCGCTCGATAACTTTTGAGCTGAATGGCCGCGCGCGCGAGTGTGTGATTTTAGATAAATCAATTAAGACCGAGACCAAGCGTCGTGTGAAGGCTGACTCGGCTGATAAAAAACAAGTCGGTGCACCGATACCGGGTATGGTCAGTGCGGTCAGTGCGAGTGTCGGGCAGAAAGTCGCGAAGGGGGATAAACTCGTTATTCTTGAAGCGATGAAGATGCAGACGACTGTTTACGCGCTCACTGACGGAGTGGTAGATGTCTTAGAAGTTGGCGTGGGCGACCAGGTCGATAGTAAAGACCTGCTCGTAAAGTTGCGGTAATATTTGTGGCGTGTCGCTTTGGCAAATGAATCCTGTTTCAATAGAAGTAGTAACCAACGTTTGCTAAAGCTGCATGCCACGCTTACTTTGCCGCCGCTCGGTGTAAGCGATCATTGATGGCTTTGCCGATGCCTGTCGGTGCCGAGAGCTCGATGTGCAGTTCTGTGTAGCCTTGCTGGTCGAGGCGTTGTATCAATTCGAAGAGGTTGTGGGCGACCGTCTCCGTATTGCCATCTTCGGATAGCCAGTAGGCGTGTTTAGCTATGGGTTCGAAGAGCGGCTTCGCATTAAAGATAATCGCACAATTTTCATGCACTGCGATGTCCGACAAGTTGGAGGGGGCAGTGCCTAGTTCGAACAGATGCACTTTCGCCCGCGGGCTGTAGTGTTGGGTGAGTTGTCCTGGGGCGACTTGTGCTTTCTTATCGCTGGAGCCGAATGTGTGGTCGGCGAGGTCGCGACCGAGTGTGTCGCTCAGTGCTTCCTGTGTGACTGGGCCATGACGTAAAATTGACGGATTTTCAGGGTCTCGTAAGTCCACGATCGTGGATTCAAGTCCGAAGGAACAGGGGCCACCGTCGAGCACTGCGGAGATGCGCTCGCCAAGTGTGTTGTGCACATGCTTGGCAAGTGTTGGGCTGACGTAGCCGAATGGATTTGCACTAGGTGCAGCGAGCGGGAAATCGAGACGTTGGAGCACCGCTCGAAATATTGGGTGCTGTGGCACGCGGATCGCCACGCTGGGCAGACCTGCAGTGACGATGTTGGGAATACTGTCATTTTTGTTCACAACCATCGTGAGTGGACCTGGCCAGAACTTGGCAGCGAGCGTCTCGACGGCAGCGTTGACTTCAACGTGCTTGATGGCGCCAGCTACATCCGCGAAGTGCACGATCAAGGGGTCGATCAAGGGGCGCCCTTTGACGCTAAAGATTTTACGTGCGCTATCTTCAGAGAGCCCATTGCCAGCAAGCCCATAGACCGTCTCTGTCGGCATACCAACGACTTCGCCGTCGCGCAGATATTGGGCACAAATATCGAGGGCGTTCTCGGTGGGTTCGTAAATGGTGCAGCGATTGGGCATGTGGAGCTTGGTGTGTAGCTATAAAAAATCCTTCCCCGAAAAAGGGAAGGATTGAAAATACCTATTCAGTAAGGTGAGGCTTACTGCATTGTCAGCATGTTACGACCCTGCTTGATGAGTTTCGTGATGTGACGCTGATGTTTTGCGGAAAGTCCTGTGTCCTTACGTGGAAGGATCTTGCCCGTTTCTGTGACGAAGCGGGAAAGTAGCTCCACATCGTTGAACGTGTAGTCCATCGGGTTGCGGGAGCGATTAAGTGGTTTGTTCTCTGTGCTCATGAAGGGCGGGAAAGTAGGTGTTTTGTAAAGGGGTGCAAGTAAAAATTTAGCAGTTTTTGCCTTATTACGATTCTGCATAGTTGCTGCTCGGTAGGGAATTGGCTAGGAAGCGCCGTGCTTTCCTCCATTTCGCGTTTTTCGTAGTCAGAATGACGCGCTGCTACTCGTTATGCGCTTTCACTACTTCTAAAAACGCTGGCAACACGGATTTCATCTTTGCGGGGCCGATTCCTTTGATTGCAAGTGCCTCAGCGGTCGTCTTTGGCTGCTGGTTGGCTAGTTCCACGAGCACGAAATTCGGGAAAATGGTATAGGCAGGTTTACCACTCTGGGCTGCCATCTGAGCGCGTAGGGCGCTCAGTTTCTCGTAAAGCTCGGGTGATTTTGTCGCGTCTGCTGGATTGCCGTTTTTCGATCTGGACTTCGATTGAGTCGATATCGCACCTGCTGTGCGGTCGGGGAGTTCCAGTTCGACCTGAGCTCGGCCGCTCATCACCTCGCCGCCGAGCTCGGTTAATGTCAGTAGTGGGTAGTTGCCTTCCATTACGGTTTGCACCAGTCCGCCGTCTTCCAGTGCAGTGAACAGGGCATCCACATAGACACTGCCTTCACACTTTAGTAGCCCGTAGGTAGTGAGGCGGTCGAGCCCTGCATCTAGAATCGGTGCTGCTTGGCTGCCGAGCAGGCATTGTATGATCTTTCGTTTACCAAAGCCCGCGCCCCAAGGCTCGTTAGGGCGCTTATTTGACATGCGGGCGACACCACTCAGAGCCTTGCGCACGATTGTGTTTTCGTCGCCACTTAAGGCGCGAGCACTATGTTGTTTCCGGTTTTGGCAACCATCACAGCGACCGCAGTTCTTGGAGTTGCGTTCGCCAAAGTAGTCGAGGATCCATTTTTGACGACAGGTTTTGGCGTAGGCAAAATTGATTACAGACTTTAGGCGTGCTTCGTCGCGCGCGGCTTTTTCGGCTAGCGCAGGGCCGTCTAGTGGCAAGTCGCGGCCAGATTTGCCGAGTTGTAGAATACGTGTTCCTTTCATGCGCTGACCTGGGATGTCGTAGCGCTCGATCCATTTGTGACGTCCAAGTATCGACAGCGCGGTGCTGACCGCCATTGGGTTTACTTTATCCTGCATCCGTTCGACGAGTTGATCGACAGGCAGGTGCACTTCGTGGTTCTCGTCACTTTGCGCGCAGAGTTGATCAAACACGGCTGCGATCAACGCTTTGCCTGGATTGGCGCCTTCGATAAAGAAGTCCTGCACGCGTTTGTCTGCATAGGAAAACAGCATTTCGCAGACCGACGGCTGACCATCACGACCCGCACGACCCCCTTCTTGGTAGTAGGCCTCCACGCTGCCGGGCATTTCATAGTGGCAGACGAAGCGTATATCCGAGCGGTCGATGCCCATGCCGAACGCATTGGTCGCCACGACCACGTTGGCCTTGCGGCTCATAAACACATCTTGAGCTTCGCTACGTTCGCGATCGCTCAGTCCTCCGTGATAGCGGATGATTGAACCCGCGATGCACTCGATCTTGTGAGCGACATTATCCACAGATTTGCGAGTAGCGCAGTAAATAATACCAGTCTTATGCTCCTTAACGAGCTTCTCGATGGCATCAAGCTTGTCGTTCTCGGTTGCGGATGAGCGCACGCGAAAGCTTAAATTCTCACGAGCAAATCCAGCGACGAACTCTGCGGGCTCGCGCATTTCAAGGGTCTGCATGATATCGCTCTGCACATCGGGAGTGGCGGTCGCAGTCAGCGCCACACAGGGTGGGTTGCCAATCGCTTTACGCGCTTCACCCAGTCGCATGTAGTCGGGACGGAAGTCATGCCCCCATTGTGAAAGACAGTGCGCTTCGTCGATCGCCATTAGGCTGATTGCATCTTTGGGCAGGGCATTGAGAAAGGCCTTGGAGCGGAAACGCTCGGGCGCGACATAGACCAGCTTTAGTTTTCGTTCGCGGATTGCATCGAGCACCTCGCGCTGTTCATCCAGTGATAGGGAACTGTTGAGGAGCCCCGCAGGAAGTCCGCGTGCCTTCAACGCGTCGACTTGGTCTTTCATCAATGCGATCAATGGCGATACCACGAGAGTCACCCCTGGTAGCAGTAGTGCCGGAAGCTGAAAGCAGAGGCTTTTTCCGCCTCCGGTTGGCATCACTACCAAGGTGTCTTTTTGGTCGAGCACGGACTGTATGATCGAGCGCTGAGGCTCTCGAAAGGAAGGCATCCCGAAATACTTCTGTAGTGCGTCTTCTGGTGTCATTTCCCTTAAATGTGCAAATGTTCACCTATTTGCCAAGCAAAAGCGCAGCTTAGCTGTGTTCTGGGTCTTAATCTTAATTATACTCCTAATCTTAATCCCATTCCCGACGTTGAGATTACGGTTAAGAGTAGGATTAGGACTAAGACTATAAAAAACCGTCTCGACAAAACGCCTCAGACTGAAACCCTTCTCGCTTCACTGAATTTACAGGACGATCATGCAAGAACAACTAACAGCCATCGTAGCCGGCGTGCGGGAAAACGCACCGAACATCCAAAAGCGTGCCGAGTTTGAAGCCTATAAGGCGACGATCTCCGGTCCCAAAGGTTCCCTGACCGATGTCATGAAGGGCATGGGCAAAGTGCCCAAGGAAGACAAGCCAGCCATGGGTAAGGCGATCAACGAAGCGAAGAAGGCCGTCGAAGCTGCCTTTGCCGAAGTGATCGAGCGCCTCGAAGCCGCTGAACTTGCCGCCAAGCTCGGTCCCGCTATCGACCCGAGCCTCCCAAGTCCGGATTCCGTTCGTGGCACATTACACCCGATCGCTCAGGTGCGTGAAGAAATGGTCAATCTATTTCGTCGCATCGGGTTTTCCGTTGCCGAAGCGACCGAGGTCGAGACTGAGCATTACTGCTTCGACGCACTCAACATCCCTAGCGATCACCCCGCACGCGACATGCAAGACTCTTATTATTTACCCGACGATTTGACGGTCAACAACGTCAGCAAAGAGAACGACGAGAAGTATTTGCTCCGCACCCACACTTCGACCGTGCAGATCCGCACCATGTTGAAGGAGAAGCCTCCGATCCGTATCGTGGCACCGGGTCGTTGCTTCCGCCGTGACACACCCGACGCAACACACAGTGCCAACTTCCACCAGATCGAAGGTCTCTATGTTGACAAGAACGTCACGCTGCTCGACCTCAAAGCGACACTTGATCATTTTGTGAAAACGATTTTTGGACCGAAGGCAAAGACACGTCTGCGCCCGAGCTTCTTCCCATTCACCGAACCGAGTTTTGAGATGGATTTCTTCTCACCCGACCTCGGCAAGCTCAGCAACAAATGGCTCGAGATCATGGGTTGCGGCATGGTTGATCCTAAGGTTTTCAAGGCCGTAGGCATCGATCCCGAAGTCTACACCGGCTATGCATTCGGTATGGGCATCGAGCGCATCGCCATGATCCTGCAAGGCGTCGACGACATCCGCTACTATTACCAAAACGACGTCCGCTTCCTAAAGCAGTTCGCATAATACGACGTTATAGAAACCACGAATTAACACGAATGCACACGAATCAATTATCCACGCATCTTTAAGAATTCGTGTTTATTCGTGTCCATTCGTGGTTCCAAAATTTAGAATTACTCTGAAATGAAAATTTCCTACAACTGGCTTAAAAACTACATCGATCTCGATCCCGTCGAGCATTCACCCGAGGTGCTGCAAGAAGTGCTTCCACTGCTCGGCTTCGACATCGAAGAAATCGAAAAACTCGGCCCACCACAGCTCAACAACGTCGTGGTCGGACAAGTCCTTGAGTATGGACAACACCCCGACGCTGATCGCCTCCGCTGCTGCAAAGTGAGCACCGGTAACGAAGGTGAAGTTCACGATATCGTCTGTGGTGCGAAAAACTTCAACGAAGGTGACAAGGTCATGGTCGCGCTCCCAGGGGCGGTCCTCCCTGGTAACTTTAAGATAAAAGCATCTAAGCTTCGTGGTCAGCCGTCCGCTGGTATGATGTGTTCTTCGAAAGAGCTGCAGATCGGTCAAGACCATGATGGTATTATGATTTTGGATGCCGAGACGCCGCTTGGGACGCCAGTCAACGATCTCTACACCGACGGCGATACAGTTCTCAATTTGGAGATCACGCCCAACCGCGTCGACGTGCTCAGCCACATTGGTGTAGCGCGCGAGCTCGCTGCTAAGTTTGGTCTCGAGGTGAAATACCCGGAGGTCAAAGCTAGCACTGAAAACCCAGCAGCAGGCGAGCCACTTATTTCCGGAATCGAAGTGAGCGCACCCGAAGTTTGCCCACATTACACCGCGATCTGCATCAAAGGTGTGAAAGTCGGCCCCAGCCCGAAGTGGCTCAAGGATGCCATCGAGGCTACAGGTCAACGCTCGATCAATAACGTTGTCGATGTCACCAACTACGTCCTCCACGAAACGTGTCAGCCGCTTCACGCATTTGATGCGGCTAAGATTAAAGGCGGCAAACTTGTCGTCCGTATGGCTAGCCAGGGCGAAAAAATCACCACACTCGACGACGTCGAACGTGAGCTAGACCGAACTATGGCTGTCATCGCCGATGCCGAACGTGCACTCGTTGTTGCCGGTGTCATGGGCTCTGTCGATGCCGAAGTCGAGGAGAGCACCATCGATATCGTTCTCGAAGCCGCATACTTTGCGCCGACATCCGTCCGTGCGACTTCGCGTAAACTTGGCCTATCTTCGGATAGTTCCTACCGCTTTGAGCGTGGGGTGGATCCAAAGGGCGTCATCTACGCGTCACTTCGCGCAGTTGATTTGATTCTTGAAGTTGCTGGCGGCACTGTGGATGGCAATATGATCGAGGAGGGGGCCGAGCCGCCTACAATTTCCGAAGTGAACCTCTGCCCAGACCGCGTGCGTAAGTTTATCGGTTTCGATATCAGCGACGACGAAATGCAAACTGTGCTCGAATCTCTCGGACTCGGCGTCTCCATTCACGACGAAGCCGACGGCACCGCACGCTGGGAAGTCGCGATCCCATCCTACCGTCAAGATTTGCAGCGCGATGTTGACCTTATCGAAGAAATTATCCGCGTTTACGGCACCGATAAGATTCCCGAGTCTGAAGTCGTGGCACGTGGTATCAACGACAACGACCACCGTATCTACACCGTTAACGAAGCCGTTGCCGATTACTTGACCGGTCAAAACTTTGACGAAGCCTTCCTCTATTCGCTCCGTGATCCCGAAGAGATCAAATTCTTCTTTGGAGAAGAGAGTTTCAAAGTGCTCGCATTGGATAACCCACTGCAAAGCGACCAAAGCCACTTGCGCCCATCACTCATTCCTGGGCTTCTCGATGTGCTCAAGCTCAACGCCGCACGCGGCACGGGCGCGACGCGCTTCTTCGAGCGCGGACACGTTTACCGCGAAGTGAAAGGCCAAATGGTCGAGCTCGTCTCCGTCAGCTTTGTCATCGTTGCCGATCAGATCAGCCGTGAGTGGCGACAACGTGAAGTCGCCGACTTCTTTACCGCCAAGACACTCTCCGGCGAGATCCTCGACATCGCAGGCACCGCCGCTAGCAAGCTCACCTTTAAGCCGATCGAAGATTGCAAACTCTGGCAAGGCGGACACTCCGCATACACTGGCGATTTTGCTAAGATGGGCTTCGAAGCCACCTGTGGTCTGCTCAATGTTGCAACACTCAAAGATCGTTGGAACCTCACTACACCAGTTATTGCAGGTTCGATCCTCATGACACCGAAATTCTTCGAGCGCAAAGCCAAGCGCGGCCGCCACCTCGGAGTCAGCAATCAACCCGCCTCCGCTAAGGACCTCGCCCTGATCGTCGATCAATCCGTGCACGCAGGTGACGTCGAAAAAGACGTCGCCAAGTTCGCCAAGAAAGCCACTCAAGGCTTCAACTGTGAAAGCGTTCGCATCTTCGACGTCTACGAAGGCGAAGGCCTCCCCGAAGGTAAGAAGAGTTTGGCAGTCACCATGTCCTTCCGCGCAGCTGATCGCACGCTTAAGGACAAGGAAGTCAACACCGCCTTCGACGGTATCCAGAAACTGATTACAGAAAAAACTGATTATCAGATTCGGAAATAGTGGAGGGCGGTGCTCCGTCACCGCCATACGTCTCCTATGCCTTGTGCGGTCTTTCATAGCAGAGGACGCGGAGAGACTAAATGCTCACTCATCTATCCATTCTCAAGCGGAGTCTGCCGAGTGTGCGTGCTGAATCGCTCGTTGACTGTATGGTTTATACGTTAATAAATTAGCTATAAAATGATTTCTTGGGGTATAATTGGGTGCGGTGATGTCGCAGAGGTGAAGAGTGGGCCTGCTTTTCAGATTACTGAAGGTTCGGAGCTCGTCGCAGTTATGCGACGTGATGCTGTAAAAGCAGCTGACTTCGCTCGCCGACATGGTGTGCCATACTGGTATGCGAATGCTGAGCAACTGCTCGCAAATGATGCGATCAATGCAGTTTACATTGCGACACCTCCATCAACACATTTTTACTATACCGAGCGAGCGCTCGCTGCGGGCAAAAATGTTTATTTAGAAAAGCCGATGGTTTTAAACTTAGCTGAAGCGGATGCTATCTGTGCTATGGCAGAACGCTACCCAACATCTTTGACGGTGGCTCATTACCGTCGTTATCTACCTGCCTTTATTCTTGTTAAAGAGTTGTTGGAGAGTGGTGCAATTGGAGTGCCCCGCAGTGCTACAATTGAAATCCTTCAGGCTCAGAATAATCCATCGATTATTGCAAATTCCGAAGATAACTGGCGCGTGGACCCTGCGGTGTCTGGTGGTGGTTTATTTTATGATATCGCTCCACATCAAATTGATTTGATGACTCAGTATTTTGGCTCAATACGCAGTGCTAGTGGAGCGTCTTATAATCAAACTAAAATAAATGCGTGTCCGGATTATACACAGGGGAGCATTGAATTTGAAAACGGGATGATCTTTAATGGTGTGTGGGCATTTAACGTTTCTGAAGCCTCTAGCTGTGAGCGCTGTATGATCCATGGAAGTGCTGGCCGTATTGAGTTTTCATTTTATGGCAGTGAGGTAATTTTGCAGCAAGGTGAAGCGTCTAAGACATACCATTTTGAGGCAGAGAAGCATGTGCAGCGACCGATGGTCGAAGCGGTGGTGCGGTATTTTTCGGGAGACCAGAATCATAATCCATGTAGTGCGGCGGAAGCTCGTATTGTCGCTAGTGTGATGGAAGCTTTTTCGGTTACTCCAGAAAACCTGTAGTGCTCATTGGGTAGAATCGATTGCTCGACTGTGCTATCTCGCCATTTCATTCGAGCTAGCTGAGTTCATAGTTCTAACGCACTCTCTGTTGTGAAATTTTCAGACCTTGGCTAGAAATTACAGATGCCAAAATTACATATTGAACGCTCACTATTGATCGAGGCGCCAATCCATGAAGTTTATCAGACGATTCGAGACTTCAAGTGCTGGCCGCAATGGTCGCCTTGCTTGTTGGCGGAACGGGAGGCGCGATTGAGTTTTTCATATAATCGGTCTTTTTATGCGTGGAATGGGGCAGTGGTCATATGACCTTGGTGGATGTGCTGGGCATCGATCGTTGGCGATACACTTGGTTCTATTTCACGAAAGCTTGAGCGCAAGTTATAGGCAGGTTGCTGTATTGGTGTTTAGGTATATTCAGTATATATAATTTAATATGAAACATTCTTTTCTAATACTTGGCACAGCAAATTATGGTGTGACTTCTGACGAATCCGCCAGCTTCGACTTGCTGGATACCTATGTCGAACGCGGCGGTAATACGATTGATACGGCCCGTTGCTACTCCGACTGGGTTCCAGGTGAACGTGCTCGGAGTGAAAAATTAATCGGCCGTTGGCTTAGGGATCGTAAGTGTCATGATCGAGTTTTGATTGCGACCAAAGGAGGGCACCCGCCGCTGGATCAGCCGACTCGTGTTCGTATGAGTCGTGAAGAGCTAACTGCAGATATTGAAGCCAGTCGCCAAGCGCTGGGAGTAGATACAATCGATCTCTACTGGCTGCATCGTGACGATATAAGACAGCCCATCGAAGCCTTACTGGAAACCCTTGAAGTGTTTCGCCAAAAGGGTTGGTTGAAGCACTACGGGGCGTCAAACTTCACTGCAGAGCGACTGGAGTGTGCGCGGGTTGCTGCGCAGCAAAACAACTGGCAGGGCTTTTTTGCGAATCAGCCAATGGGCTGTTTAGGCAGCTCGCATAGAAAGCCGCTGGACTATCCGCTTCTTGAAAAACTAGATGATGCGGGTGAGCATTTTCATTTGGCGAATGACTTGCCTGTCTTTCCATACACATCGCAGGCGATGGGCTATTATGAAAAAGTCTGTCGTATGGGGCGTGACCATGCCAGCTTGCGGGAGCACCCTTTCAATACTGCAGGGTGTAATCAGATCGCCGATAGACTCGCGGTGCTGTCTAAAGATTCAGGGCATAGCGTATCATCGCTGACTTTGGCTTGGTGGCGCACGAAAGGATACTCGGCGCACCCTGTCGTGGGTTGTCGAACCATCGATCAACTTCTCGATAGTTTCCGAAGTGAGGCGGTCACTCCAGACGTGCTCGATGCGCTTCGGGAAATCGATTGAGTGCTGTTACCTTTGTGTTAAGCGACTAGTAAGCGCCTCGAATGTGAGAGTGGATGTCAGTTTTGTAAAATTCCGAAAGTGCTGCGTGCACACTTTCGGATAACGGTTCAAGTGCGCTGGCTACAGCATTCTCTCTTGCTTGTTTGGGAGAACTCGCACCTGGAATGACTACGGATACGGCATCATGATCCAATATCCAGCGAAGGGCGAGTTGCGCCATCGTGGCAGTGTCGGGGAGTTTTTCCTGAATCGATTGTGCGAGTTGCACGCCTTTTTCAAAAGGTATGCCCGCAAACGTTTCTCCGACGTTAAAGCACTCACCATTCCGATTGAATTGACGATGATCCGTTTCAACAAAGGTGCTGTTGGCACTGAACTTGCCGCTCAGTAGGCCACTGGCCAAGGGAAGTCGGACGATGATGCCTACACCTGCTGTCTGTGCTTGAGGAAAGAGCTCATCAATTAATTTTTGGCGGAAGATATTGAAGATGACTTGCAATGAGCAGAGCCCTTCTTGTTTGAGGCAGATGAGTCCCTCTTCCACCGTTTCTACGCTGGCTCCAAAATGCTCAATCAAACCTTCGTGTTTGAACGTTCGCAGCCATTCAAAAATTTCGCCGTCGCGTAAAACATCGGTGGGGACACAGTGTAACTGGAGTAGATCGATTCGATTTACCTTCAGGCGCGCCTGCGATGCCAGTATCGATTCAAGGAGTGCATCTTTCGTATAGGCATCTGGAAAGACCGAGCCTCCACGGCCAAATTTTGTCGCTACACGAATGGGGTGGTTCGTTTGCTGGAGATAGTTGCCGATGAAAGTCTCGCTTTGCCCTGCTCCGTAAACATCTGCGGTGTCAAAGAAAGTGGTCCGACTCTCCGCTGCGGCTGATAGTATGTCAGTCGCGGCTTGCTCGTCCAAATCCTGACTCCAGTTACCTCCGATCTGCCAACAACCTAAGCCGATTTCACTGATTTCGAATCCATTCTTTCCTAACTTGCGCGTGTTCATCGTTAAATTGAATAGAAGATTCAGGCTTTTGCGCAATAGCTATCCCAAGGATATCATCGCTGCGTGTCCAGATGTCGACGACAACGCTTTTCGTGTGGAACGGGTTTCCCAGTCGAGTTGACTGGATGTGTGTAAAGATACTTCCAGACCGCTTCGTATAGATAGTTGCCGTTTGCATCTTTGGGAGATCGTTTGTTTGGTTTGGATGCGCCGTGTGCATGTTTAGGATTTCCGACGTCGGCACTTGAAGTGAGTCTTCTGCTGTTTTCGTAGGGTGGCGCTGACGTGTCGACATTGACGATCGGACCGAATTGATTGAGACCGAGCATTAGCCAAGAACGACAGTAATGGTGCCCCGGCCAACCGGCATCTTCAGTGTGTGTGAAGCCGAAGAATCGCTCTGGTGGTGTTGCGGAGTTTTCAGACTGCCAACGCTCCGTTTGATCACGAGGCCCCGAAAGCATCACAACACGCGCCACTCGAATATGTTTTGCGAGACGTGCCGCAGTGGTCGATCCGTGAGAGGAGCCAGAGAGGATGACCTTGTCCCAATCGAGACGCTTGCCGTCAGGGGAAAGAAACTGTTTCCAGTTGCCCTCGGGGTTTTCCTTCTCGAGGTATTTCACGAACTGGTAGGCACGTTCCATCAAGCCGTCTGGTTTGGCAATGTCGATGAGGTCAGTATGATCTTGTCCCGTTGCCGCTTCAAGCCGAAGCCCCGAGAAGTGGTTGTCATCCCCGGGTTCGCGGAGCTTATCCATCTTGCCGAACCATTCTCGAGGGTAGGTGACTTGTATCGCATGATGGCCGTAAGCATTCAGCCGTTCGAAAAGCGCTTTGTGTGGAGCCATGAGCCATATCACCAATCGACCACTGAGGGGCACCGAAGTGTCGACCATTGCGAGTTGCATGTCTGTGGCCCTGCCCTTTTTTGAGAAGGTGTAGCCTATTTGCGGATACTCTTTTGTCCGAGAATCAATTTCAGATGCACGTGCAGTAATCGTGTATTGTTGACCTTCAGCAGTGAGCACACTACAAAGAAGGAGATGGATGAACAGAAGTCTCATCGCTCCAAGTGTAGCGCTTGTGTTGTATATAGCCAGCTTATGCTATACGCCACAGCAGATAAGGGCATTAGGGGCAGTGGCCGCTAGGGAGAGTTTCCATGAGAATGCGCAGGAATATATGTCAAAATTAAAGCTTAATAATTCGGATGGTGGGTTCTACGGTAGTATTTAATTACTTTTAACTGTGGATCTTTGATCCTTTACCCCCAACAACCTTAAGCAATGAATGCCAATTTAAGACTTAAAGCGACATGTGTCATCGCCACTTTATTGATTACACTAACCGCACACGCTAAGACCATCGCTGACTTTACTAAAGAATTTAGGTCTCCTGAGCCACGAGAAGGATAGGCGTATCAATGGAATCCTACAGGAGTTTCTTTGGGGAATTCGGCAGGTTATAAGGATCTTGAAAAAACGCCCGGTGCCCATAATTATAGGGTAGGCCCAAAGGAGTCTGGGGCTGTTGAGATCATAGATCTCAATGGTGAGTGGATTAAGTTATCGAAAGTGTCGATGCTACCTGGCCGCTCAGCAGCTAGATCCACAGATGATATTTCTCACTACGTCATCATCGCTTATACAGTTCAGCCTGGCGAGGGAGGTGAGGCTCGCATTGTAAATAGTCAAATACAGCGTGTGCTTGTAAAAGGAAGTGAGAAGCCCCCTTCTCCGATCAGTATCTACGTGAATGATAAGCTGATTGGTTCTGACAATGTGAAGGGCTATGAACCTTTTGCATTCGACGTTCCATTGGGTCGTCTAAGCGCAGGGGACACTGTTTACATTGCTTACGGGTGCCCTGAAGATTCTAATCCTTCTACTGCTAATTTACAGTTTCAAATTGAAGTCGGAGATTAACTTGCATCTTTGGGGGCTTACTGTGTGAGCTCTTTATTTTGAGTTCGATCTTATCTGCTGACACCGGACTGCAAGAACTCTTGGTCGTGCTTGGAGAGGCGGGAGATCGGATACTCAATCCATCGGTCTCTAAGGTAGAATTCAATATCGGCACTACCTGGCTCGTATTTAGCAGGGGCACGAATCGTGCGCCCTCGCACGTCGGTCCACATACGAATGGAGATGGACTGTTCGGACTGTTGTCTGCTGCCGGAAGTCGGTCCCGAATCAGTCGGATTGATCGCAGCCCCAGTCACAAGAATCATGGCATCGTGCCGCACCGGTTTGGCCCCCAAATACATGCCCCATCGGAAATTCGTGTTACGCTTGGGGCGCGCAAAGACCCCTTCGCCTTCTTTCTTGCCATTGAAATATACTTCATAATTATGCCCATTTTCTCGGATGCGAATGTCGAAGGGCTTTCCAGTCATGCCCTTTGCCAACAGCTTGTCCTCGCCTCTGCGGCTGTTGATTTTCACATCACCAGCGTCATTTATGTTGAGCATGACAGACCAGTGATTGATCGGGTTCTTCGCTTGGAAAATGCAGCAGTTATGAGGCTTAATGATGGTATAGGTAGCTACCCACTCCTGCCAACCATCACCCTTCTTCCAGCTGAAGCCACTGTGGGCTTCGATTCGTGCCGCGAGCTTTCGGCTATTTCTGACGTTCTCCTCGTCTTTAAATAGTCGAAAGATTTGGGTATTGCCATCTTCTTGATACCATCTGGACCACTTTGCGAAATCCTTTCGATCGATCGAACTGCTGCCTAAAGTGTGGATTTTGATGTCTTGGATCAGTGGACGGTGTGCATTAGAGCTGCCCTTGAAAAGGTCGTGATTGATTTTAACCTTAGAGCCAGTGAAACCCTTGCCCGAGTTGCGTCCCCGTGGGAGTTTCCCGCTCTTCATCACTGCATCGAAAATCGGATCTGAGCCAATTTGAGTATAGAACCGTTCCTCCGGCCCTGCAAATACTGGACGCGACAGTGTCATGCTGACGATGATATAGCCTGCGGCTTTCAGAACGATGCGTCGCTTTTCCATTTTTATAAAATCTAAAAATAACGAGGTAATGCCATTTCTTCATAAAAATCAAACGACTAGGCTATAGAATTTAGATGGTAGTAGTGCTAGTATAGAGATCGCTCATCATTAAGACTCCTTAGATCCTTCTACGACTAGAATATAGAAGCTTGAGTGGATTTTGGAGCATGTTGTATTGAATCGATGAAAATTGTTTTCTTAGACGCGGATACTCTCG
>Ga0209555_10000064_pt1 | contig 84340 bp, 72 predicted proteins | sample SaaInl85LU_5_DNA_FD_184643 | JGI IMG/M metagenome (GOLD analysis project Ga0209555, IMG submission 184643) | Marine microbial communities from expanding oxygen minimum zones in the Saanich Inlet - ESP_85LU_5_DNA (SPAdes) (version 2) | ecosystem: Environmental > Aquatic > Marine > Intertidal...
TATTGGAGAACACAACATTTGTTTTACCAACATCTGAAGTATCTGCATCGGCTGAATTACTAAGAAACAATAGAAGTTTCGTACAAAATGAAACTATTGAATTTATATCATCTTCTTGGAGTAATGTAACTTACAGTGAAGATAAATGTAGAAGAGATACTGGATATATAATTGATGCTGCTATAACTGACTTAGTTTATGGTGGTAATGAGAGAAGTACTGTTGCAGGATTGTATTATTGGAGATATCCTTCAAGAGCTACAAATGGTGGAACACCTTCAGAACAAAATCAATTAGACCCAACGGTTGATGGAATTAGATTTGCAAATGGAACTTCACAAAATGTTGTTCAAAATTTAATCTACACAACTCCATCTACTGAAATTAAGAATGGTGTTCAGTTATTGAGAGATAATACATCATTTATACAAAAAGAAACAATAGCTTATCTAAGTTCATCTTGGAGTGAGTTTGAATACAACGAAGTTAGTTGTAGTAGAGATTTAGGATACATAATTGATGCTGTTGCTACCGATTTAACATATGGTGGTAATGAAAGAGCAGTTCAAGCAGGTACATTCTACTATTACATTCCTTCAATCGCAACTACGGAACAAAAACCACAAACAACTGATGGTATTGATTTCTCTAAAGGGTTGGCTGAAAAGATAATTAAACAACAGCAATTATTATTCCCAGCATTTTTGAATAACAATGGTGCAACTGCTCTTAGAAATGCTAAGAAAGAATTACAAGGTAAAGCAATATCGTACACAAATGCGGCATTCCCTTCCTTTATTTACAATGAAGAAAAATGTTATAGAGATACTGGATTTATTTTAGATGCTATCGTAACTGATATTATCTATGGTGGTAATGAAAGAAGTATAAGAGCAGCTGAATCGTATTACAATGGTATATACGGAAGTGCAGCTGTTGTTATTAACGAACAAAAATTAGAAACTGCAGAAACTAATAGATATTTAAGAACTCAATTCCAATTTGTTGCAAGACAGGCACCAGTTGAAGAGTTTGGTTCTTTAATTATTACAACTGGGCATGATTTCTCATACGCAGGTGCTGGTGTAACTTATAAAGCATTACCTCCTAATCAAGGTGGTGATGGTATACCTGACCCTGATAAAGAAATTACGGAAATAGGTGGAGGTAGAGTATTCTTTACTTCTGGTAACGAACTTGGTGACTTTAGAATTGGTGGAGGTCTTGTTATTAAACAGGCATCTGGTACCTTGGAAGGAAGAACATTCTCCAAATCATTATTCTCACTTGTAACTCCATTCTCATTAGCACTGCAAGATTAAGGATAAAAAAGAAATCAAATATTTATATAGGATATGGCAGAAGAATTAATACCACTAAATGCATTTAAATCCGTACTTACCACTTTAACTGGTGATAACGATATAGTTTACTCAGCTCCAAAAGGAGTTTCAACTATTCTATTATCTGCACAAATAACAAATACCGGAGAACTAGATGAGCCCGTTACTATTAGTATAACAAGTAACAGAGATTTACCAGTTCCTCAAGTAGATTCAATTAGTAATACTGGTAGTTTTTTTAGTGCATCGGCACTTATTGAAAAAAACCAAACATTTTTAGAAAAAGAATCTGCTGCATATATTAGTTTTCAAAATAATTTAACACAAATTCCATTTAGCTTTACATCTTCTTTCTTTGAAGAATATGTTAGAACGGCTGTGGATGGTGTTGAGGCTGATTTAATTGCTGGGGGTACATTACAATCTAAAAAGGCTGCTCTTTCTTATTATAATAAGAACGGCGAGATTCTAATACCCAATGATTATTTTACTGCATCATATCAATCAATCGACTATGCAAAAGAGTTAGTAAGTAAAATACTTATTAACGAATCGGTAACTGGGTCTGCTAATGTTGCTAGAATTTATCAAGATAGTGTAACACAATCTTTTGATAATACTCTCTTAGCAGAAACAGGTTCAATATCAGCATCTATCGATTTACTTGGGGCAATATCCGAAACGATATCAAATCCAACAAGAGTTAGACAACAACCCGTAGATTTAATTACTAATGTAACTATTCCAGCAGGTGATTCACTATCACCGATTGTAGCAGGTAAATTAGTATTGGAACAACAATTTTCATTAATTGTATCAGGTTCTACAAATTTAACGGTGATATTATCGATTCTTGAAAGTGCAAACGAATAATTATATACTAAGACTAATAATAAATGAGCCAATTATTAAGTGGAAAGGTTAGAGTAGTAAAACCTAACAATGTTTCTGAGGATAGATATGACTATCTGAGATTAAATGAAGCTGAACCAAACTTGGGTGTTCCTGCGAGTGGGTCGATTTCATCTGGCTCTATTGCGTTAGTCGCATCTGATTCTGATGGTAATCGTTTATTTGTAACAACCTTACAATTAGACCAAGTTACTGGTTCTTTTAGTGGTTCATTCGCCGGAGATGGTTCTGAATTAAATAATCTACCAGAAGCAGTAAGATTAATATCTGGTTCTGCATCTGCATCAATTGCACCAAATACTGGATTTTTAGTAAACGTATCATCATCATTTGGTGGGGATATGGATGTTAATGGTGATGTTAAAGTTACTGGTGATTTAATCGTTGATAATAGAATAGTAGCAAGAGAATTAATTGTAGAAATTATTTCATCTTCAATAATATTTTCTTCAGGTTCAAATAGATTTGGTGAATTTTCAACAGATAAGCAAGAATTTACAGGTTCGGTTGAAATAACTGGTTCATTAGATGTATTTGGGGATACTACTATAAGTGGTTCTACATTTGTTAGTGGAAATGTACAATTAACATCTGGTTCTGCATTTAGTGGTAGTGGTGAGAATTTATTTAATATTCCAAAATCAGCACTTACCGATGATGCATTATTATCAAATTTAATAACAACAGGTTCAGTAACAGCATCAGTATCAACCGATGGATTCTTCAGAGTATTTGGAACTGGTTCGGTAACAACCGAACTAAGTGGTTCTACCTTTATTAGTGGTAACTTAGAACTAAATAGTGGCTCTTCATTTAGTGGTAGTGGTGAGAACTTATTTAATATACCAAAGAGTGCATTAACTGATGATGCATTACTTTCTAATTTAATTACAACTGGTTCAGTAACAGCCTCAGTTTCAACTGATGGATTTTTTAGAGTATTTGGAACTGGTTCAGTAACAACTGAATTAAGTGGTTCGTTATTAGTTAGTGGAAATGTTAATCTTAATAGTGGTTCTTCTTTTAGTGGTAGTGGTGAGAACTTATTCAATATACCTCGGTCGGCATTAACTGAAGATGCATTAGAAACTAATTTAATTATTAGTGGAGCTGTAACGGCTTCAGTAGACCCTGATACTGGATTTGTAATAACCTCACTGGATAGTGGTTCAACATTTAGTGGTTCTGTATTCCTAAGTAGTGGTTCATTCTTTAGTGGTAGTGGTGAAAATTTATTTAATATTCCTCTATCTGCATTAGCCGAAGAAGTTGAAATATCAACTACAATACAATCTGGTGATGTAACTGCATCTGTTTCAAATGAAGATGGGTTTGTTGTAATATCTGAGGGTAGTGGTTCAACTTTCTTTGGAAACATAACATTATCATCTGGTTCAAAATACAGTGGTAGTGGTGAGGATTTATTTGATATACCTCGTTCAGCTCTAACCGAAGATGCACTTTTATCAACATTTATAAGAAGTGGTTCGGTAACTGCATCTGTAACACCTGATGAAGGATTTGTAGTGGATTCGATAGAAAGTGGTTCTATTTTTAGTGGTTCGGTATTCTTATCATCTGGTTCATTTTTTAGTGGTAGTGGTGAAGAGTTATTTAATATACCTCGTTCTGCATTAACAGAAGATGCACTTATTTCTAATATAATTCAAACAGGTTCGGTAACTGCATCTGTTTCAACTGATGGGTTCTTCCGAGTACAAGGAACTGGTTCGGTAACAACTGAACTAAGTGGTTCTTTATTTGTAAGTGGTAACATACAACTGACTAGTGGTTCAAAATATAGTGGTAGTGGTGAGGATTTATTTGATATACCTTTCTCAGCATTATCAGATGATGCAACTGATTCTATAACTGCATTAGTAACTAGAGAAGCTATTTTTATAGCAAGTGGTAGTGTAACTGCCTCAACTGAAAATAATCAATTTAAAGTAACCTCTGATGAAAGTGGTTCTATCTTTATAGGAGATATTGAAATACCATCTGGGAGTGGATTCTTTAGTGGTAGTGGTGAAGGACTATTTAACATTCCTCGTTCAGCTTTAGTTGAAGATGCATTATTATCAAATTTAATCACAACTGGTTCTGTAAGTGCATCTGTTTCAACTGATGGTGTATTCAAAGTATTTGGAACAGGCTCAATAAAATCTGAATTTAGTGGTAGTGTTTCTATATCAGAATCGCTAGATGTTCCATTAATTATAGTAGACCAAATAAGTAGTTCATTTAGTGGTTCATTTGCAGGAGATGGTTCTGAGTTAAATAATATTCCATTATCAGCATTATCAGAAGATGCATTTAAAATAGCAAGTGGTTCAGCAACTGCATCAATATCACCTGATAAAGGATTCGAAGTAAATACTTCATCGTCAATCCAAGGTGATTTAAGTGTAAGTGGTAGAATTACGGCTGAAGAATTATTTGTAAACTTTATATCTTCTTCAATTATATATTCATCTGGTTCAAATATATTAGGTGATGATAGTGGTAGTGATGTACAAAAAATATTTGGAGAAACCCAAATATTTGGTAACGTATCAGCAAGTGCTAAAATATCATCAAGTGGATTTGTAGGAGATGGTGCTGGTTTATTTAACATTCCTCAATCTGCACTTTCAGAAGATGCATTCCAAATATCAAGTGGTAGTGTAACTGCATCAGTTGCACCTGATACCGGATTTGTAGTAACTTCTACCGATAGTGGTTCACTTTTTATAGGTGATGTAAAATTAGATAGTGGTAGTGTATTTAGTGGTAGTGGTAGAGATTTATTTGATATTCCATTATCTGCTCTTTCGGAAACCTCTCCATTAATAGCAAGTGGTAGTGTAACTGCATCAACATTTGATAATCAATTTACAGTTACTTCTATTGATAGTGGTTCAACGTTCTTTGGTGATGTTAAATTAATAAGTGGTTCATTTAGTGGTAGTGGTGCAAACTTATTCGATATACCTCGTTCTGCAATAACAGAAGAAGCATTTAGAATTGTAAGTGGTTCAGTAACCGCATCAGTTGAACCAACTAGAGGATTTGAAGTAAATTCAACTGGTAGATTTGATGGAGGTATAACTACAAGTGGTAGTTTAATAGTATCTGCATCTACTTCTTGGGGAAGTGATAATTTAGAAAAAATTGTAAAAGTAATTTCTACTGATGATGGTAACAAATATGAAATAGACGGAAAAAGACAACCATTACTTTATTTAGTAAGTGGTAGTACATATACATTTAATCAATCAGATTCCACAAACGCTACACATCCATTAAGATTTTCAACAACCGAACATGGTACACATGGTGGTGGGACTCCGTTTACTAGTAGTATTAATACTGGAAGTATTGATGCAGGAACGAATGGTTCTGAGGTTAGTATAACAATAAACTTTGATACACCTGATACTTTATATTACTATTGTGTTAATCACAATGGTATGGGTGGTCAAATCCAAAAAGTAAATTCTTTTCCAATAACTAAAACAATAATTAACGATACTGTTATTGTAAGTGGTTCTATGTTGGTTACTAATAACATAGAATCTCCATCAATTAGTGGTTCGTTTAGTGGTAGTGGTAGAGATTTGTTTGATATTCCACTTTCTGCTCTTGCTGAGAAAATAGAAGAGTTATCATTTATAGCAAGTGGTAGTGTAACTGCATCAACAGACCCTGAATATGGGTTTAGAGTAAATACAACATCATCAATCGAGGGAGACTTAAATGTAACTGGCGGACTATATGTATCTAATTCTATTATTGAGTTAGAAACCATACCTATTACACAATCAGTAACTATCGATGGTAGTGGATTTTTAATAAATGGTGCTAGACCAGAAAAAATTAAATTTATAGTAGGTGATACATATCACTTTGATTTATCAGATTCATCAAATACAGACAATCCAATAAAACTATCCCAAGCAATAGATGGTACTCATAATGATGGTTCTGAATATACCACATCAGTAACAACTAATGGAACTGCTGGTAGTAGTGGTGCATATCTTAAAATAGAAGTTGATAATACTACACCAAAAAGATTATATTATTATTCAGTACCATCATCATCATATGGTGGTGATATAGAAATATTAGAAGAGATACCAATTATCCCACAGAATGTTTTACGCGGTAATACTGATATAATAGGTGAATTCGATGTAAAGGGAATATCTTCTGCAGACAAATTATCATCACAATTTGTAACATCATCTTATTTAACTTCATCAGTTGTAGATTTTGTTACTGGTGAAAATACACTCCCATCTCAACCTGGTAGGCTAAAATGGAATGAAACTGAAGGTACGTTAGATTTAGGAATGTCTGGTGGTAGTGCATCTCTACAAATGGGACAAGAACTATATTATCCAAAGGTAGTAAATAAATCAGGTGAAGATTTGATTAATGGTACATTGGTAATGGTTGACCCTAATAACCCATCACAAGGTAATCGTATTAGAGTTGTAAAATCAGTATCAGATGGTACTCATTTAGAATCACTATTAATAGGTGTTTTAACGGAAAATATTGATAATAATCAAGAAGGGTTTGCTACTTGGTTTGGTATGGTTAGGGATGTTAACAAAGTTCAGTTAGAAGATGCTGGTTTAAAATACACTGGTTCTGCTTGGGCAGAGGGAGATATTCTATACCCAGATTCAGAAAGACCTGGTGGTTTAACAAATATTAAACCTGAAGCTCCTAACTTAAAATCAACCATTGGTCTTGTTGAGAGAATAAATGGTAATAATATACAAATTTTAGTAAGACCTCAATTAGGTTCTCATATAGGTGATTTACATAATGTTCAAATTGCAACTGCATCTAATAATGATATCTTAGTATATTCTGCAACATCAAGTAGATTTGAAAATAGAAGTAGTGATTTAGTATTAAGTGGTTCATTTAGTGGTTCATATAGTGGAGTTTATTTTGGAGATGGTTCAAACTTAGAAAATGTACAAGCAGCAGCTGCACCTCTTATATCAAGTGGTTCGGCAACAGCATCGGTTGCAAGTGGTGATACTTTCATAGTAACTGCACCGATTAGTGGTTCTATAATAACTGGTTCATTGGTAACATCTGGTTCAGTAATTGTTGGTGGTGGTGGTAGATTTGAAGGTGATGGTAGTGGACTAACCGATATTAATATTGCTAATTTAGCACTAACATTAAATACATTAGAAAGTGGTTCATATACCGCATCTATTTCTGAAACTGGTGAATTTAAAGTATTTGATACTGGAATTACTGGAAGTATATTAACATCTTTAAGTGGTTCGGTAAATATTTCAGAATCATTAAATGTAGGTGGAATTATTACTGGTGATGGTAGTGGAATTACAAACATTGATATTGCTAACTTAGCAATTGATTCATCAAAAATATTTACTGGTTCAGTAACTGCATCAGTTGACCCATTAGGGTTTTTCAGAGTAGAAAACTTAGACCCTAATATAAATTCAGGTTCAGTTAAAGTAGAACTAAGTGGTTCACTTCATGTTTCACAATCAATAACTGCATCTCTATACCAAGGTGATGGTGGTGGATTATATAATATTCCATTAGATGCAATTGAAGATTTAGAATTACCTAGAATAGTATCTGGTTCGGCAACTGCATCTATTTCTCCGAATAAAGGATTCGTTGCAAATACTTCAATTAGTGGTACATTATTTGTTGGAGATGGTGGGGGTCTATTTAATATCCCAGCTGATGCACTACAAGATTTAGAATTACCTCTTATTATTAGTGGTGGTATAAGTGCATCTGTTGAACCAACTAGAGGATTTGAAGTATATTCGCCTGACTTAGGTTCTAAATTTACAGGTAGTTTATTTGTAAGTGGAAATATAAGCATACCATCTGGAAGTGGATTCTTTAGTGGTAGTGGTGAGGGATTATTCAATATACCAGCTGATGCAATCGTAGATTTAGACCAAAGTAGAATACTTAGTGGTTCGGTAACTGCATCGGTTAATCCAGCTGATGGATTCGTAGTTAGGTCAATTGATAGTGGTTCTACATTTTTCGGAGATGTAACTTTCCAAAATGATGTAAGTGCATCTAAGATAACTGTAACTGATGAAATATTCTCACCTAGAATTACATCATCATTCGTAGGTTCATACCAAGGTGAAAATGTTGGTATAGATGTACCTGATGATTTAGATATTTTAATATTTGATGCAGATGCTAATAAGTTTAGACCTGTAACCCAATTTGGTGATACGGCAGTATTCCCATTTTCAGATGTAACTCAAGTAACATTTCAACATAATTTTGCTCTTGATTACCCAGTAGTTCAAATTTATGAAACTGGTTCAAATGGACAAATTATTCCACAAGCTATTGAATCAATCGATAGTTCATCTATTAGAGTAACCTTTAGTGGATTGACAAGTGGACAAGCAGTAATTGGTACGGGTGGTAGATTGGCAGGATTTGTAGAAGGAGATAATGTAGTAGGTTTAGTAAATTCAGCATCATATGCAATACGTGCACAAAACGCTGAAACGGCATCATCTTTATTAGGATTTGATTCAGCATCACTTGCTGAACTTGGAAACTTATCACAATATATACAGAATAGTCAAACGGCCTCGATGACTGTACTTTCGGCATCCTATGCCGAAACTGCATCATTTGCTGTAAATGCTGGTGATTTCAATACTACTAATTTTGTAAGAAATGACCAAACTGCATCAATGACTGTTTTATCTGCTTCTTATGCAGTATCTGCTTCTTATGCAGTTAATGCTGTATCAGCCGAAGATTATGTAAGAAATAACCAAACTGCTTCGATGACTGTGCTTTCGGCATCTTATGCTGCAACTGCTTCATTTGCATTAAACGCTGGTGATTTTGTAGGAGAAAATTTCTTACCAAATAATGGTACTGGTTCATTCATTGGAAGATTTGAAGTAAGTGGTAGTTTAGTAGTAACGGGAAGTACTGAATTTATAGGTCTAAGTGAAGGTACATCAGATACAGTATTGGTATTAGATGAATCTACAAATAGAATACAAACAAGACCAGTAACTGCTGTTAGTGGTACAAGTGGAACATCTGGTACTAGTGGTTCATCTGGCTCAAGTGGTTCAAGTGGTAGTGGTGGTTCAAGTGGAACATCGGGTACAAGTGGAACTAGTGGTACAAGTGGTACATCTGGTTCAAGTGGTAGTGGTGGAACATCCGGTACTAGTGGAACATCTGGAACAAGTGGAACAAGTGGAGTAAGTGGTTCGAGTGGTACATCTGGTACAAGTGGAACTAGTGGAACTAGTGGTACGAGTGGTACGAGTGGAACAAGTGGTACAAGCGGTTCAAGTGGAACAAGTGGAAGTAGTGGAACAAGTGGAACAAGTGGAACCAGTGGTACGAGTGGAACTAGTGGAACTTCTGGCTCAAGTGGAAGTAGTGGTTCAACTGGCTCTGCAGGTTCAAGTGGGACAAGCGGGACAAGTGGAACATCTGGTTCAAGTGGAACATCTGGTACTAGTGGAACATCTGGTACTGCTGGTAGAGAAGGTGGTAGATTGTATAGTGTAGTAAATGAAGAATTTAATTATTCATTCAGTGGTTATACTGGAAACTTCCCTAAGTTAACATTAGTAAGAGGTGAACTTTATTACTTCGATGTTAGTAATGTACAATCAACTCATCCATTTGCAATAAGATTATCAGATGGTGTAACCTCTAATGTTCCTGGTACAACAAATAATGACCCAGCAAATGGAAATCAAGGTACATCAACTTTAATAAAATATAGAATACCTGAAGATGCACCTGATAGTATAGTTTATCAATGTGCTGCTCATAGTTCAATGCTAGGTGAAATTGAGATAGTAAATAAATACGGAACATCGGGCACAAGTGGAACTTCTGGCTCAAGTGGTTCAAGTGGTACATCTGGTACAAGTGGCTCAAGTGGAAGCAGTGGTTCAACTGGTTCTGCCGGCTCATCTGGTACATCTGGAACTAGTGGTACATCTGGTACAAGTGGAACAAGTGGTTCTTCTGGTTCGAGTGGTAGTAGTGGTAGTACTGGTTCTGCCGGAACAAGCGGTAGTAGTGGAAGTAGTGGTTCATCTGGCTCAAGTGGTTCAAGTGGTACATCTGGTACAAGTGGTACATCTGGTACTAGTGGCTCAAGTGGTACGAGTGGAAAACAAGGTTCATCTGGTTCAGCAGGAACTAGTGGAAGTAGTGGAAGTAGTGGTACATCGGGCTCAACTGGTACTAATGGTACTAGTGGAACAAGTGGAACGAGTGGAACGAGTGGTGCACAAGGTAGTAGTGGTTCAGCAGGAACATCAGGTACAAGTGGGACATCTGGTACAAGTGGTTCAACTGGTACTGATGGAACAAGTGGTACAAGTGGAACGAGTGGAATTAGTGGTACAAGCGGAACTTCTGGAACTAGTGGAACATCTGGTACAAGTGGAACTAGTGGAACTAGTGGTACGAGTGGAACAACTGGTAGCTCAGGAACATCTGGTACAAGTGGGACATCCGGTACAAGTGGTACAAGTGGAACTTCTGGCTCAACTGGTACTGATGGAACTAGTGGTTCATCTGGCTCAAGTGGTTCAAGTGGTACGAGTGGCACATCTGGTTCGAGTGGTACATCTGGCTCAACTGGTACTGATGGAACAAGTGGTACAAGTGGTACTAGTGGAATTAGTGGTACGAGTGGTACGAGTGGAATTAGTGGAAGTAGTGGAAGTAGTGGAACAAGTGGTTCTTCTGGTACATCTGGGTCATCTGGTACTTCAGCAGAAGGAAGCAGTGGAAGTAGTGGAACAAGTGGAACAAGTGGTAAAGATGGTAACTTCGGTGGAGCATCATTCGATTACACATTTACATCTGCAGTAGGAAATTCAGAACCTTCAGCTGGTAGATTTAGAATAAACAACTCTATACAAAATACAGGTAATGAAATTTACATTAGTGAAACTGATGATGATGGTGGAAGTGTTCAATCGTTTATGGAAACGATGGACTCCGTTACTTCTGCAGTAAAAGCACATATACGAATTGCTAAAAAGTTCAATACTGATGAATACTTATTATTTGCAATAGGTGAATTAACCGATAATGGTGATTGGTGGACTCTTAGTGATTTATCAAATACAGGTTTCTCAACAGCCTCTCCTTTCACAAATGGTGATGATATTGTTGTATCTTTAGTTGCAGTTGGTGATAGGGGTGACTCTGGTTCAAGTGGAACAAGTGGAACAAGTGGGTCATCTGGTACATCTGCCGAAGGAAGTAGTGGTTCAAGTGGTACGAGTGGAACAAGTGGAAGTAGTGGAACATCTGGTTCATCTGGTTCGAGTGGTACATCTGCAGAAGGAAGTAGTGGGAGTAGTGGTACGAGTGGTACTAGTGGCCAACAAGGTGAATCGGGAACTTCTGGTTCATCTGGTGTAAGTGGAACTTCTGGCTCATCTGGTACATCGGGCACTAGTGGTACAAGTGGTACAAGTGGAACAAGTGGTGCTAAAGGACAAGATGGTACATTCTTTGGTTCATCAGGAACTTCTGGAACAAGTGGCTCAAGTGGAAGCAGTGGAAGTAGTGGTACTTCTGGAACAAGTGGTGTAGATGGAACATTCTTCGGAAGTTCTGGTTCAAGCGGAACATCTGGAACAAGTGGTTCTAGCGGAACAACTGGTACATCTGGTACAAGTGGACAACAAGGTTCATCTGGTTCAGCCGGAACAAGTGGTACAAGTGGTGTAAACGGAACATTCTTCGGAAGTTCTGGTTCAAGTGGAACTAGTGGAACTTCTGGTTCCGGTACAAGTGGAAGCAGTGGTACATCTGGTACATCTGGAACAAGTGGGGCAGATGGAACGTTCTTTGGAAGTTCTGGTACATCTGGAACAAGTGGAACTTCTGGTGCAGGTACTAGTGGTACAAGTGGAAGCAGTGGTACATCTGGTACATCTGGTATAAGTGGGGCAGATGGAACATTCTTCGGAAGTTCTGGTACAAGTGGAACATCTGGTGCTGGTACTAGTGGTACAAGTGGAAGCAGTGGTACATCTGGTACATCAGGTGCAAGTGGTACAGATGGAACGTTCTTTGGGAGTTCTGGTACAAGTGGAACTAGTGGAACTTCTGGTACATCTGGAACAAGTGGTGCACAAGGGATACCAGGAACAAGTGGAACATCTGGTACAAGTGGAACGAGTGGAAGTAGTGGTAGTAGTGGACAAGATGGTACGTTCTTTGGTTCATCTGGAACAAGTGGTACATCTGGAACTAGTGGAACTAGTGGTACTTCTGGTTCAAGTGGTACATCTGGTATAAGTGGTACAGATGGACAAGATGGTACATTTTTCGGAAGTAGTGGTACAAGTGGAACAAGTGGAACAAGTGGAACATCTGGTATAAGTGGTTCTTCTGGTTCAAGTGGTACATCTGGTATAAGTGGTACGGATGGACAAGATGGAACTTTATTTGGAAGTAGTGGAACAAGTGGAACAAGTGGAACATCTGGTATAAGTGGTTCTTCTGGCTCAAGTGGAACAAGTGGTATAAGTGGTACAGATGGACAAGATGGTACATTATTCGGAAGCAGTGGAACATCTGGTACTAGTGGAACATCTGGTATAAGTGGTTCTTCTGGCTCAAGTGGTTCAAGTGGAACTTCGGGTACTAGTGGACAAGATGGAACTTTATTTGGAAGTAGTGGTACAAGTGGTACTTCTGGTTCAAGTGGTACAAGTGGAGAAGGTGGTTCAAGTGGAAGTAGTGGTACAAGTGGAACTAGTGGACAAGATGGTACATTATTCGGAAGTAGTGGTTCAAGTGGTACAAGTGGAGAAAGTGGTTCATCGGGCTCTTCTGGTACTAGTGGAGATGGTTCAAGTGGTTCAAGTGGTACAAGTGGATTTTTATTTGTTGCTAATGATGCAGCAGATAGAGTTCTTACTATGGATGGTGATGGAACTGGAACTGCAGAACAAAACTTAACATTTGATGGAGCTCTATTAGATGTAACTGGAAATGTAGATATAAGTGGTGATTTAGATGTAGGAGGTGATTTAGATGTAACTGATGCAACATTCTCTACTAGATTCCATGAAAATTACAATAATATTGGAGATTCGTCTGGTGGCACAGTAATAGATTTATCTACTGCCAACAATTTTAGACTTAATAGAACTGGAACAATTACAATTAGTATTTCAAATGCACCAACAGGTGGCCGTGCAATTGGATTCACTGTATTAATAGAAGATGGAAGCTCAGGAACTGGTATAGTCAACTGGCCTTCATCAATACAATGGGCAAATGGAGCAGCACCAACACTAACCTCAAACGGAAAAGATATATTAGTATTCTATACTTATGATGGAGGGAGTAGTTATTATGGATTCCTAAGTGCAAACAATATAAGTTAATGAGTTATGTATTATGAGTATAGCAAGAAGATTATTATCAATAAATGCAGGAGATTTGAGACCTTTTAAATTTACAATAGAAACAACATCAAACGGTACTCAAATTGAGTTACCAATCACAGCACCTAGTGGTATACAACCAAATTTAACAGTATCTTGGGGAGATGGTAGTAGTTCGACTATTATTTCAGTAACACAAGCAGATAGATTTCATACATATACATCATCTGGTACTTATCAAATTATAGTTAGTGGATATTGTCCAGGTTTTAGTGTTGATAATAACCCATCATATAAAAATTTATACAAATCAGTTGATGATTGGGGTGTGGTTCAATTCGAAGAAGTGGATTTCTATGGTTGTGGTAATTTAACAACTATTCCAGCAGATGGTTCTAATAATGCAATATTAAATGATGGTTTAAATACTGTTAAAAGATTTAATTCTACATTTAGACAAACTGGTATTACTATTATACCAAATGGTTTGTTTGATTATTCATCAAATGCAATTTCATTTGTTAATACATTTGTATTTTGTTTAGGTATTACACAAATACCATCTGATTTATTTGATAACAATACAAATGTAACATCTTTTTCTGGTACATTTAATGCATTGTTAAATTTAACATCGATACCAAGTGGTTTATTTGATAATAACCCATTGGTAGTAAACTTCGAATCAGTTTTTAGAAACTGCAGAAAGGTAGCTGGAATTCCAAGTCAATTTTTTACTAATAACCAACAAGTTACTACTTTTGCAAATGCATTTAATATGGCAACAACTGCAAATTTATTAACAGGCGTAACTCCCGAAGATTCTAATGGTGATGAAATATTTGAAAGGGGTGCAAATCCTATTGGTACGGATTGTTTTGCCTTTTGTAGTGGTTTAACTAATTTTGGTTCAATACCAGCAACATTTAAATAATAAGATATGTACTTAAAAGTTTCAGGCTCAACAATAACTTATCCATATTCAGTTCAAAATTTAAAAAATGAAAATCTGAATACAAGTTTTCCAACAATTATCACAGATAGTTTATTGGAATCATTCAACATTTATAAAGTTGAACCAAGAAGTAGTGGATATGATAATGATGATTTAAAAGATGTAACTGAAGTAACACCAACATTATCTGGTTCAATTTATATACAAACATATACAATATCCGATGCGGATACAGAAACGATTAATAAAAGAAGAGAAATTAAATGGTCAGAGGTACGGAGTAGTAGAGATTCGTTATTATCTGAATCTGATTGGACTCAATTTAACGATTCTCCAATATCAGGTTCAACCCTAACAGATTGGCAAACATATAGACAATCACTAAGAGATATAACAAATCAATCAGACCCATACGATATTACTTGGCCTAATAGACCTGCTTAGAAGTTAAAAGATATTTATTTAATATTTATATCAAAGAAAAGGTAATTATCAGATGAGAATAGACCAACCTAGTTTTTCCGGTTCGATTACACAGGCTCCTTCAGCATACGCTGAGTTAAGTGGGTCATTTACAGGTTCATACACTGGTTCATTTAGTGGTTCTTTTATCGGAGATATTGCAGTTGAACAAGCTGAATTTACTAATTTAACTGTAACACAAACATTAAACGTTGGTACGGAAAATACTGATGGTGGTGTAAATATTATTAATAGTGGTTCAATTGAAGTAAGTGGTTCAATAAATTTATTACCAAACAATAGTTTTTCTGTTGATGGTGTAGATGTATTGGATTCTGCTTTAGCATTCTCAATAGCATTAGGATAAGATATGGCAAATATATTTAAAAATAGTATAAAAGGACCTGCTGGAACGAGTGGGTTGGGTGTTTACACAACACCAGCGGCAACATCAACAACTGTGATTGGTGTAAATGTAGCAAATATTGTATCTCAAAACATTTATGTAGATGTACAAATAACTGATAATTCTGCTAGTGTTACTAAATATTTAGTAAAAGGAGCAGTTATCCCAAATGGTTCATCGGCAGTTTTAGTTGGTGGTGACCAAAAAGTAGTTTTAGAAGCAAACGATTCGATAACTGTAACATCTAATGTAGATAACTCTGCAGATGTTATTTTATCAGTATTAGAGATATCATAAATAGAGGTTAATGGAATACGGAGGAAAGAATCCTAACGGAATAAATCAAGTCAGTCAAAGTTTACTTTCGATTGATGTTCAAGGTGTAGAACAAATAAATATATCAACCTCATCGGTTGATATTAGTACATCTTTGAATGTAGAAGGTGGGATAACTGCATCTTCATATAGTGGTTCTTTTGTAGGAGATGGTTCTGAATTAATAAACATTCCACCTGAAGCACTAACACCCGAAGCACAAAGTAAAATATTTGATGGGTCTGTAAGTGCATCTATATCCGAAGAATATGGATTTTTAGTTAATACATCTGCATCTATTAGTGGTGGTATATTTGTAACGGGTGAAATATCTGGTGGATTTATTAGTGGAGATGGTTCTGGATTATTCAATGTACCTGCAGAAGCACTAGGAGATATCGATAGACTAAAATCAGGTTCAGTACAGGCAGTAATTTCTCCAAATTTAGGACTTGTAGTTGATACAAACACAACAATTAACAATGATTTATTAGTAACTGGTTCTACAACTATTCAAGTTGATGGTACGATTACTAGAAATGTATCAATTGGTAATGATTTAACCGTAACAGGTTCTTCTGATATACAAAATGATTTAACAATTGGTAACGATTTAAGTGTTGGAAACAACTTATCAGTAACAGGTAGAATAACTTCACAAGAATTATTAACAACATTTATATCATCATCAGTAATTTATGCATCTGGTTCTAATGTATTTGGTGATGAGGGTAGTGATACACATCAATTTACTGGCTCAGTATTAATTAAAGATTCGGTAGTAATTCCAGTCTTTAGTTCAGCACCATCTGGTGGTGTAGTTGGTCAACTATATTATAATACAACAGATACTAACATTTATAGATACACTTCCGATGGTTGGGAAGATGCTGCTGGTACATCTGGAACAGCCGGTACATCTGGTACATCTGGAACTTCTGGTACATCTGGAACTTCTGGTACAAGTGGAAGTAGTGGAAGTAGTGGAACAAGTGGTGAGGATGGAACGAGTGGTTCAAGTGGGTCTTCTGGTTCAAGTGGTTCTTCTGGTTCAAGTGGAACGAGTGGAACGAGTGGAACAAGTGGTTCTAGTGGAAGTAGTGGTTCAAGTGGCTCAAGTGGAAGTAGTGGAACATCTGCAACTAGTGGTTCAAGTGGTTCAAGTGGAACAAGTGGTTCAAGTGGAACATCTGCAACTAGTGGTTCAAGTGGAAGTAGTGGAACATCTGGCACAAGTGGCTCATCTGGCTCAAGTGGTTCAAGTGGTACATCTGGTACAAGTGGTGAAGACGGAGAACAAGGCCCAAGGGGTATTCAAGGTGAAACTGGTCTAGCTGGTACTAATGGTATAGACGGAACATCAGGAACAAGTGGTGAAAGTGGCTCAAGTGGCTCAAGTGGTTCTTCTGGTTCAAGTGGAAGTAGTGGTTCTTCTGGTTCATCCGGTATAGATGGTGAAGATGGAATTGGTGGTGGAGATGGAACAAGTGGTACTTCTGGTACTTCTGGCTCAAGTGGTTCAAGTGGTTCAAGTGGAAGTAGTGGCTCAAGTGGTTCAGATGGCTCAAGTGGTTCTTCTGGTTCTTCTGGTTCAAGTGGTTCATCTGGTCTAACTGGTGCTGGTGGTGGAGATGGTTCAAGTGGAACAAGTGGTGATGATGGCTCAAGTGGTTCTTCTGGTTCTTCTGGTTCAAGTGGTTCATCTGGTTCAAGTGGAAGTAGTGGTTCATCTGGTTCTTCAGGCTCATCTGGTTCAAGTGGCTCAAGTGGAAGTAGTGGTTCAAGTGGAACCAGTGGTGAAACAGGAGAAGATGGTCAGCCTGGTTCAAGTGGAAGTAGCGGAACATCTGCAACTAGTGGTTCAAGTGGGTCAAGTGGTTCGAGTGGTTCAAGTGGTTCAAGCGGAAGCAGTGGGTCGAGTGGTTCAAGTGGTTCAAGTGGGTCTTCTGGTTCATCTGGTTCAAGTGGAAGTAGTGGCTCAAGTGGGTCTTCTGGCTCAAGTGGTAGTTCTGGAGCATTATCCTTAACAGGTACAACTGATAATGGATTAATTACATTAAATGGTACTGCACCAAACGCAACTGTTGAAAGTAATCTTACTTTTGATGGTACAACATTAAACATAACAGGTAACTTAAATGTAACGGGTACACAAACAAGTGTAAATACCGAAACAATTTTGTTAGCAGATAATATTATAACTCTTAATTCAAACTTTACAACAGGTACTCCTTCAGAGGATGGTGGTATTGAGATATTAAGAGGTTCATCAGCAACTAAAAAATTCTTTTGGGATGAATCAGCTGATAGATGGTTTGCAGATGATGGTTTAGAATCAAATAATCTTTATTTAAGTGGAGTAGCAAATCCAACAATCTTTTTCAATGGTTCTTCGGATACTGGAATTGATATGGCTATTAAAGCTACACCTGAAGGATTAGATTTCTACGAACCTGAAGATGGAAACAAAATACACTTCCAAATCTTAGATGATACTGGTGTAAATGCAGTATTTGGATATAAATTAAATGGTACAGAGGTAATTGATACATCTCGTAACTTAGTTAATATTGGTACTATTAATACTGGACAAGGTGCTACTGAGGTTTATTTAATGAACCAAAATGTTCGTACAACTGATAATGTAACATTCAATGAAGTAGATGCATCATTTGTAGGAAATTTAAGTGGTACTGCTGATAGAGCAGAGGCAGTTGATTCAAATGATACTAGAGGTACAAATGATTTACCAAATAGTAAAGAAAAGGGTGTTTACTTTGATTTCAAAAGTAATGCAACCAATGGATTAAGTGATGGTGGTTCGTACAACGGACAAATGACTTGGAGAAGTTATGGTAGTGGTTCTGATTTAAGTGGAGGAAATCCAATTCAGATTGCATATACTGATAGTGGTAGATTATGGAGTAGGTTAGGAACTGGTACTACAACTTGGGATAGTTGGAGACAGATATTAGATAGTGTATCTCAACCATATGCTTATAATATGAACCAAAATGTTCGTACAACTGATATCCCAACATTTAGTGGTGTTTATGCAAATAATATTGGTATCAATGATAGTGGTTTTGATGTTTATATTAACTTTAGTGATGCAAACCCAGCATTTAGAAATCAAACACATGGTGGACAATTTACTTTCTATGGTGATAAATCGGATAGTAGTTCACTATTAAAATTAGGTTCAATAGATGCAGCTAAAATAGTAGATGCTGGTGTGGCAATGTATGCACCAATTTATTACGATAGCGATAATGATGGATATTACTTAAATCCAGCAAGTACTTCTAATTTAAATCAGTTAAATGTAGCTACTTTAAATGTTAGTGGTAACACTCAATTGGGTAATGGTAATGGAGATACAACTCATATTAATGATATAGTTCATATTGGAGCAACTGATAGTGGTAATTCTGATTTATTCTTTGGTGAAGGTTCTACAAACAACATTGCATATGGAGCTCATTGGAATTGGGATTCAGGATATAGATTTACTTGGAATACTAGAAACAGTGGTACGGATACAATGTTATTCTACTATGATACTAATGCTTTAAGTTATGTAAATTGGGGTAGAAATTTCCATATGCAGAATAAGGAGATTAACTATGTATCTCAACTACACTTTAATGATAATATTAGGTTTTATGATGAAGGTAATGATTCATACTTAAACTTTAAATATGGTGATGCTAATGCAGGTGGTATTAAGTTCTATAATGGTGGTGGTACTAGAAAAGGGTATCTATACGCTGATAATACTGGATTTGGTTTATTAGATAATGATGGAAATTGGGCAGTATTAACACAAACTGGTACAAATCCATTACAACTAAGAACTAACAACAATATTGAATTCTACGTTTATGATTCATACACATATTCACCAGGTTCATCAAGAGCACCAATCTTCTATGATTCAAACAATGCTGCATATTACATACATGGTGATAGTACATCAAATCTAAATGTTCTAACAACATACTCATATCAAGGTAATGGTAATGTTGGTGGAACTGGTAATGCATCTTGGCACCCATCTGGTATTTATTCGGCTGGATATAACTGGTTGTATGGTGGTATTAATGGTGGTGGTGGTTCTGCTACTAATTTTGGTGATGTAAGAGCTAATATTTTCTATGATTATAATGATAATGGATATTTTGGTGACTTTGCCAGTCAATCTCGTTTTAATAGATTAAATTTAAGTGATAAACAAGTACAGGCTACAAACAACGCAGGTGGTAGGTTAAGAGTTTCATCATACACAGCTGGTAGTACTCAAATGGATAATAATACATATAGTATGGTTATAGGTCCATCTAGTACAAGAACAGGTACATCTGCACCTTATTATGCTGGTATTGCAATTAATGGATTGTTAAATTATAGTGGTGTTACTAATTATGATACTGCACCTCATATTTGGATTGGTGGTAAATATAAAGATACACCTGGTTCTGAAAGAAGTGATTTTGTAATTGGTGTTAAATCAGGAACTGGTGTTTCTGGTACTGGTGCTGATTTACCTCAAGAAAGATTACTACTAGATTATAGTTCAAACTTGATTACATATGGTTCAATGAGAGCCCCAATCTTCTATGATTATAATGATACTGGAAAATATGCAGACCCTGCTTCAACTTCTAGATTTAATAGACTAGATTTCGGAAATAGTAGTTACTACATTCACGCTGGTTCTTGGGGTATGAGAAATACTACTCCATCTGGATATATTGAGTTCGGACCTGCAAATACTGGACATGCACACATCTATACTGATAGAAGTAATTTCTACTTCAATAAGATGATTCAGGTGTTAGGTGTTTCTCAGATGAATCAAAATGATATCCGTTCTAAAATATTCTACGATATAGATGACACTGGATATAAGGCAGACCCTGCATCAACATCCGTATTTAATATTATAAACGCAAATACGTTTAATGGTACACTAAGTGGTACTGCCTCAAATGCAAATCATTTAAACACAACGAGAGATACACCATCTAACTCATTACAATATTGGCAAAGTTCTGGTCTTGGTATTACTGAAGCACCAACAACCGATTGGCACAATACTATAAGAATGGGACATGGTTCACCATTATCCTATTATAGTAATACATTGGCAGTTCGTATGACTGGTGCTGGTGTGGGTGATATCTACACTCAAACCATTATGAATGGTGCTAGACAAGGTTGGAAAAAACATTGGAACGATGGAGGTACAATAAATTCATCTTATAATATAGATGCACCTCAATTCCGTGATTATAATAATACTGGATATTATGTAGACCCTGCGTCAACATCAAACTTATATAACTTACAATTAACTGGAGCTAAACACACATACCTTTATATAAGTCCAGGTAATGGATATGAATCTATGGTTAGGTTCAATGGTGGTAGTGGTAGTACTTGGTATGTTGGTAGTAGAACAACTACCCAATTATTAGGTTCACAAGATGCATTCCATGTATATTCACAAACTAGAGGTAGAACTGTTTCTGGTACTGATAATTCTGGTAATACATATTCTTATGCTTCATCAAGGGCACCAATATTCTATGATTTAGATGATACTGGATACTATGTAAATCCTGCTGAAGCATCAAGACTACAACGTCTTTATGTTGAAGGTGGACATGGTGATACTCGAATTCAATTACACTATAATCATCCTCAAGATATTTATGATGCTCATTTAACTTTATGGGCATCTGAACCAGGCCTTACTTATGATAACGTAGGTATTGGTGGTAACATAAACTTTAGTGGACAATATTATGGTAGACAGACTAATAGTAACGCATATGGTGCATATCTAAGATTTGATGTAAACTCAGGATATAGTGAATTCTGGTCAACTACTGGTAGTACTGGTAGTTCTGGTGGACAAGGTACAAGACAATGGTATGTGAATCATAGTGGTGATAACTTTTCAAGAGTTTCATCTAGAGCACCAATATTCTATGATTCAAATAATGCAGCATATTATGTAGACCCAGATTCAACTTCTAGAACAAATACTATAATTAGTAATGTATTTTCTGGTGACATATCTACATCCGGTGATGGACAGAATAATTATCCATTTAGATTGAGATATGACTATAATGCCTACATGATGGCCACAGCTGGTAATACATGGGGATTATTTTGGGCTGGTAACTCTGGTGCAAGATATGGAACAAATGGTAGAGGTGGTCCAGGAAATATATGGGGAAATAGTGGAAATCCTAACGAATTTGCATTTGTAGGAAGTGACTCTACTGCATGGACAGTTCATGGAACTACTGGAAATGTTTGGTTAAAGGGATATGGTACGGCAAATAGTTCTTATAGAGCACCAATATTCTATGATTCAAATGATACTGGATATTATATAGACCCTAACAATAGTAACATTGCTGCTAATTTTAGTGGTGGTATTCAAATGACTGGAAATTATGGAGTTGGTATTACTGGATTATATACATCCACTAGAATACAAACCATATTTAATATGGGTACTTCATATAAACTTCCAAACGATGGTAATTCAACTGGAAATGCGTATGGTTTATATTGGTCACATCCAAATGCTGGTTCTAAAGGTGGTGCAAACAATCTAAATGACCACGGTTTATTGATTATCAATAATGGTGGATTTAGAGCAGCAATATCAAGTAGAGCAGTATTCAGTTCTGATGTTAGAGGTACAGCTTTTTATGATTACAATGATACAAATTATTATTTAGACCCTAATGGTACATCTAGATTAAATTCAATAAATGTAAACGAATTAATTGTTGATGGATATGAACTTGCTGATACTGCATCAAGAAGTGTAAGTGCAGGACAATGGGTAACTATTGCTACAGGAAGTGGTAGACAATACGCTACGTTTAATGTATGGGATACTAATAGTGGTAGACATGGTTCAATGTCATTTACTGCTGGTATTTCTTATGGTGGAACTGGTACAATTACATTATTAGGTAAATCTTGGTATAGTGGTGGTGGTATCTTCAATAATATTAGAATTAGAAAAAGTGGTACATATGATACTCATTACTTACAAATTTATATAGGTACTAGTGGTACATTAAATTACGCAATAACAAATAACTTCCAATCGTCTGGTTGGTCATTAACAACATCAGGAACAGGAAATCCTGGTTCAACAACAGCAGCAGAAGTAGTACCTGATACAACTCCTGGTATGGCTACAAACCAAGCAGTTGCTGCATCTAAATATTTTGATACTAATACTGCATACTTTGGTGATTTCTCATCTGAGATAAGAATGCCGTACCAAAATGGTGGTACGATGAGATTTAGAACTAATACTCATTGGGATTCTCAATCAGGTATTGATTTAATAGGAGGTAGTGGTGAATTCAGAATGAGCTCAGATACCGGTGATTTGAATTTAAGAGTAGATGGTTGGGCAAATACAAGATACCTATATTCTCAGACCTTCTACGATACAAATGATACTGGATATTATGTAAATCCTAGAAATAATTCTCGAATGAGTGGTTTGAGGTTAAGTGGTGTTGATAATCAAGCTTCTGGTGATGATGCACTATTATGGTTAGATAAGCCAAACAATAATGATTGGGGTATTATCTTAACTGGTGATGATGATTATGGTATCGACCTTAGAATGGCATCCAGTAACAGTTATGCATTCCGTATTCTAAGAGGGGGTAGTGAAATGTTCAGAATTAACTCTGATTATGCATATCACTATTCTGATATGAGAACTCCTATTTTCTATGATTCGAATAACACTGGATATTATTTCCATGGTGATTCAACTACTAGAATGAATGTTGCACGTGCTTATGAGTTCTACGCGGACAACTGGTTCAGAAATTACAATAGTAATGAGGGTATGTACAATCAAGCAACTGGTCAACATTGGTATTCAGATGATGATGATTATTGGAACGTTGCTGGTGGTAGTTCTGCAAATGGTATTAGATTTAGAGACGAACATGCAGGTACTATTCGAGGATATGTTTATTCAACTAGTTCAAACGAAATTGGTTTCTTAGATGAAGGTGGAAGTTGGGCAATTAGACATCAAAATGATAATGGTACTTATTTCTATACTGATAATAGTGCATTAGAATTCAGAGTAGGTAGAGATACCGTAACTGGTAATTATGGTACTGTTCAAACTTCAACTACTAGAGGTGGTTGGGGTGGATATTCAATCAATGGACATTGGGTATTTATGCATGACCATTCAAACGCAGCAGGTATCTTCAATGATATTGAAAATGAGTGGGCTCTATTAGCATACAGAAACTCTTATGTAGAGTTAATGTACAACGGAACTTGGGAATTAGCAACTCGTAGTGGATATGGTTTAGCTAGAGGTTCGATGAGAGCACCAGTTTTCTATGATTCAAATGATACCGGATATTATTATGACCCTAACTCAACTAGTTCTCAGGCTGGTAGACAGAGAGGTGGTACATTATATGGACCAAATACTTCTTGGGGAAGATATCTTGCAGTTGGTGGAAATGGTAGATATAGTAATGAGGCATCGGTTGCTACAACAAATGGTAACTTACACTTAGATTCACGTTCAGGTAACTCACTATATTTACAATGGTATGTAGGTGGAACAACTTATGTTAATGGTGCAATACAAGCAAACATTTACTACGATAGAGATAATACTTCTTATTATAGTAATCATGCTTCTACATCTTACTATAACGATTTAAGAGCTAACATCTTCTATGAAAGAGAGAATACGGCATACTACTTTGGTTCTGGTCAAGGTGATGCTATTATGAATTCACTTCGTACAAATGATTTACGAAATAGATATGATGTATCAACTGACCATACATATGGTATGTACTTCGCAGCAGGACGAAGTTCAGCATACGCAATTTTTAGAGAACCTGGAAGTTGGTCTTATAGATATCCTGATTTAAGAATCGCATTCCATACTGGTATTAAGTTTGGAGCAAACGCATCTTACAATGGAATGCGTTTCTACAACGATTACAATATGGCAACGCAGGTGATGTCTGTTAACAACGCTACTGACCCATTGGGTGGAAATAACGTATATGTTAACTACAACCTACAAGCTGGAGATTCATTAAGAGCACCATTATTCTATGATTCAAATAATACTGGTTATTATTTCGATGGTGCATCTGCACACTCTACGAGATTCGAAGGTGTGAGTGATAGGACAATGGCTTATATTAATAAACCAGGTCATTCTAGAAACAATGCAGCATATTATAGAAGTAGACCTCGTCAAACTGGTGATACCAACTATTGGACTGGTGCTATGGGATGGGGTACACAAGATATGAACGTTGTTTCAACTTGGGGTTCTGGTTTCATTGATTCGTGGAGTAATCCAGCTAACCAACCATCGGGTACATCTCACTGGGTTGGGATGCAAGCATTCCATTATAGAAATTCTAACACTTCTGGTTATGGATGGCAGATGGTTGGTGGACCTATTTCTAACTTGAGATTCAGAAGTTCTTGGAGTTCATGGAGAAGTTGGAGAACTATTCCTGTTTTAGATGAAAACAATGGTAATGGTGGAGCAATGTATGCTGGTATCTACTATGATGCAGATAGTACTGGGTATTATTGTAATCCAGCATCTACATCACAACTTAGGTATGTATTAGCAAATGATTGGTTCAGAGCTCAAGGTTCTACTGGTTTCTACTTCCAAGATAGAGGATACGGAATGCGTTCAGTTGCAGATGAAGGTGGACAATATGGAACTGTTTCTACATATGGTAGTATAAACGGATGGGAAGGATGGTCTATGAATGGTCGTTCACTACTAATGCACAACAACAGTAGTTCAACTGGTTTATACAATGATGTAAATAATGAGTGGTTATGTGAGGCTATTCACAACTCTCACTTCTACATTCATTATAATGGTAGTTGGAAAGCAAGAACTGAAAGTTGGGGTCTTAGAATTAACGATAACTTATACGCTGAGGGTAACGTAATCGCTTACTACTCAGATATGAGATTGAAGGATAAGGAGGGTGATATTGAAAACGCTCTTGAAAAAGTTGGTAAACTTAATGGTTTCTATTATAGAAACAATAAGGAAGCCAATATGATTGGATGGAGTGGAACTGAACTACAAGTCGGTGTATCTGCACAAGATGTTAAATCGGTTCTTCCTGAAATTGTACATCCTGCTCCAAAAGCTCAGAGATTGGGTTACGATTATATGACTGTTGATTACGATAGATTAACTCCATTATTAGTTAATGCTATAAATGAACAAAATGATATAGTTAAATCTCAAAAAGAAGAAATAGAATATTTAAAATCAGAACTCTTAGAGATGAAAGAGATGATGAAAGAATTATTAAATAAAAAATAAAATGGCATTAGAAAAAATAGTAGTTTTAAACAAAATAGAAATTAACGTACAAAATCCATCACTGGATGTTGTAAAAAGAGTTTCTTTTATGGAAGATGGTGTTGAAATTAGTAGAGACCATCTCGATACTCATTATGATGGATTTAATGAAGCGGACTTATATGCAAGTGAATCTGTCTTTATTCAAGGTGTATGGAACAATGTATCATCAAGTTGGGCAGAAACATCTGGTAGTATTGAATAATATTTGTGTTTAACTAAATTTGGTTATATTTATAGGTGTTAGTTTTCCGTTTGGGGAACAACCTATATACTTATATATATAAAAGACAATAAAAATGGCAGTAACTTATTCTTGGGGAATAACCCAAATGACTAAAAAAACGGTTGGTGAACATGAAAATGTTATACTACATGCACGTTGGGAACTTATAGGAACTGAAGGTACTACTGGTACTCAAGGTAGATTTATAGGAGCAACACCAATAGACTTTGATTCTGGTTCAGTTGATGAATTTGTAGCTTTCGGAGAACTAACTGAAGAGTTAGTAATCGGTTGGGTATCAGCATCAGTAACAGGTCCAAATGGATACTGGGACCATATCTCAGAACAAATTCAAAAAGGTATCGATGAAGTAGATGATGCAGTTGAAGAAGTTCAAGAAGATGGTTTACCTTGGTCAACTGGTTCGGTAACACCAACACCAGTAGATGGTGGAGGCGAATAATTAATGGTTTCAACGTTTTAGTTATATTTATATTTGTAATAACTAAATTGTTTATTTAATAAACGGAGATAATATGGCAGAAAGAATTGTATCACCTGGAGTATTTACGAGAGAAAATGACCTTTCGTTCTTAGCACAAGGGGTTGGAGAAATAGGAGCAGCGTTCATTGGACCTTTCAAACAAGGTACGGCGTTTGTTCCGACAGTAGTTCGAACTCAAAGTGAGTTTGAAGATAAATTTGGTACACCTGATGGTACTTACTATACAGAGTATGCAGTGCAGAACTATTTAAGGGAAGCAGGAAGTGCAACTATTGTTAGAGTAGCAGGTGTAGATGGTTATAGTCAAGTGGCACCTATTGGTATTGCAATAACTGGTTCAGCTGGATTAAAATTAATTTCAACACTTCACTCAACACATAATGGTGATGAAGAAGTTGGATTTAGTGGATTTAGTATAGCTGATGGAAGTGCAACTGGTTCATTTGTTGTTAGTGGTAGTGGTATTGGAGAAATATCTTCTTCTTTAGACTCAACTGATAATAATGATGTAACTGATGTATTTGGTTCTAACCCAAGAGGTTCGAAAGATGCATATACATATTCTTACTTTAAGAACGCATACGATGGAATCGTTGATAAGAATGAAGTACAGTCGGTTGTATTACCAACTCAAAATTTTTCTGTTGATGCACAAACGGCACACACACCATATGTAAAATCACAATTAATCTCCGGTGAAAGATATGATTTATTTCGTTTCCATACATTAGGACATGGTAATGGTGAAAATAAAAGATTTAAAGTTTCTATATCTGGTGTAAAGGCAGCTGGTGAAGATGGTGGTACTGATTATTCAGTATTCTCATTAACTATCCGTTCTTATTCAGATACAGATAAAAGAAAAGTAGTATTAGAATCATTTAATAATGTTAACTTAGACCCAGGTTCTGCAAATTATATTGCAAGAGTAATTGGTGATAGATATAGTACTATTGATTCAAATGGAAAGATTACCGAAAATGGTGATTGGATAAACAACTCTAAGTATATTAGAGTAGAAGTAGGAGAACAAGGTTCATATCCTGTATCTGCTGCACCATTTGGACATGGGGCTTATTCTAATCCAATTAAAGCAACTGTTGAAACTATCGTTCCTTCGGCTGTATTCCAAACTGGTTCAATAGCTAACACAACTGGTAACCCACAATTTTATGCTGGATTTGATTTTGAATCAATCGGTGTAAAAGATGATAACGCTAACTATATGAAACCTCTACCAGAAAGTGTAGGAGTTGGTTCAAACGTAGTATTTGGATTTGATGGAAATGTAAGTGGAGTTGGTTTAACATTAGAAATGACTGGTTCTGATTCATCAGATATGATTAAGAGACAATTCTCTTTAGGTTTCCAAGGTGGATTTGATGGAATGAGTCCTAATAGAGAAATCGCTTTAGGTTCTTCTATTTCAACTGGAAACTCACAAGGATTTGATTTAACTGATTCAACTAAGTTTGGTTCTAAGGCATACGCAAAGGCTGTAAATGCTATATCAAACGCTGATGAGTATGATATTAATATGGTAGTAACACCAGGTATTGTAAGAAGATTACACCCTGCAGTTACAACTGATGTATTAGATATGGTTGAGGCTAGACAAGATTGTTTCTATATCTCTGATTTAACTGGGGTAAACGATACAATAACACAAGTAACTACTCAGGCTAATGCAATTGATTCAAACTACATAGGTTCTTACTACCCTTGGGTTAAGACAGTAGACTCTAATACAAATAAACTAGTTTCAGTACCACCATCAGTATTACTACCAGCAGTATACGCAGCAAATGATGCCATATCGGCAGAATGGTTTGCTCCTGCAGGTCTTAATAGAGGAGGTATTATCGGAGCAGTTAGTGTATTGAATAGATTGACACACTCTGAAAGAGATACTTTATATGAAAACAAAGTAAATCCTATTGCTACTTTCCCTGGACAAGGTATCGTTGCATTTGGACAAAAGACTTTACAAGATAAGGCTTCTGCATTAGATAGAATTAATGTAAGAAGATTATTAATCAATGTTAAAAAGTTTGTTGCTTCTACATCTAGATTCTTAGTATTTGAACAAAATACGGCTCAGACAAGAGGTAGATTCATTAATACTGTACAACCTTACTTAGAAGGAATTCAACAAAGACAAGGATTGTATGCATTTAAAGTAGTTATGGATGAATCTAACAACGGACCTGATGTGGTTGATAGAAACATACTTGCTGGACAGATATTTTTACAACCGGCTAAGACGGCTGAATTCATTGTAATTGATTTCAACATCTTACCAACTGGAGCATCGTTCTCGGCATAAACAAAAAAATGAATAACTAATATTTATTAGTATAAAAGGAAAAATAAAAAAATGGCAGAAGTATTAGAATTTAACGAAATGATGTTCACCAACTTCGAACCGAAGATGAAGAACAGGTATATAATGGAGATTGATGGAATTCAATCATACCTTATAAAAGCTGCAAGTAGACCTGCGATAAACTTTGAGACGGTGAAATTAGACCATATCAATACTTATAGAAAACTACAAGGTAAAGGAGAGTGGCAAGACATTACAATAACAATGTATGACCCAATCGTACCTTCAGGTGCTCAACAAGTAATGGAATGGGTAAGACTAGGATATGAATCTTTAACTGGTAGAAAAGGTTACGCCGATTTCTACAAAAAGGATATTGATTTCTATATGTTAGGACCTGTTGGAGATAAAATCGAACAATGGAAGTTAAAAGGTGCATTTATTCAAGCAGCTAACTTTAATGATTTATCATTTGACTCTAATGACCCTGCTGATATCGAATTAACCCTTTCTTACGATTACGCAATATTAGAATTTTAAGATATTATTCACTACTATCTATATTTTGAAAAGGTTCTCTTAGTGAGAACCTTTTTTATTTTATAACTTTTTGTTTTCGATATACTTATATATACAACTAATAAAGGTTAAATTATGAGCGAAAATAAATTTGAATTCCCAACTGAGGTAATTGATTTACCATCTAAAGGTTTGGGATACCCAGAAGACCACCCCCTAAAAAAAGGAAATATTGAAATTAAGTATATGACTGCGAGAGAAGAAGATATTCTTGCATCACAATCTTTAATTAAAAAGGGTGTAGTTTTAGATAAGTTATTTGAATCAGTAGTTGTAGAGCCTGATTTAAATATAAACGATATTCTTATTGGAGATAAAAATGCTATTTTATTAGCAACTAGAGTATTAGGATATGGACCAGAATACAAAGTAGAGATAACTGACCCATCTACATTAGAGGAACAATCAGTAACTATTGACTTATCTAAAGTAAAAACTAAAGATTTTAATGAGGAATTACTAAATTCTGAAAATCTTTATAAATTCAAATTACCAAAAAGTGGAACTGAATTAGAGTTTAAACTTTTAACACATGGTGATGAATTAGAAATTACAAAAGAAAACCAAGCATTGGCTAGATTGTATAAAGGAAAGGGAGATGCTACATTTGATGTAACCACTCGTTTGAAGTATATGATTCAATCAGTAGATGGTAATAACGATAGAGGAAATATTACTAAGTGGGTACAAAACTCATTCTTAGCATTAGATACTAAAGCATTTAGAAAATACGTTAAAGAAATTAGTCCAGATATGGATTTAAAATTCAATTTCACATCGGAGTTGACGGGTGAGGAGGAGGCACTCGATATCCCCTTTGGGGCCGGGTTTTTTTACCCTGCCGAGTAACTACTCAATTCAACTTCACAACCAGATTTGGGAGTTGGTTAACTTTGGTAATGGATTTACTTGGAGAGATGTTTACTTCATGCCAATACAATGGAGAAAGTTCTATTTTAAGAAACTAGTAGAATTAAAGAAAAAAGAATCAGCTGAATACAAAAAGGCTGAAAGACAATCAAAAGTAAGGGTTAGAAAATAATCCTTACTTTTTTTTTATCCAATATTTATAATAGTATAAAAGTATAAACACATTACTCATGTCAAAAAAGAAAATAAATGAACTAAATCTGGCTTCTCGATTCATAGGAGATTTCTTCGATGGACTTCAAAGGGGCACTGCTGATAGACTAATCAAGAAAGCAGCAGAAAGAGGAATACCAAAAGAGCTTACTGATAGAATGGAAAAAATCAACAAACAGAAAGCAGAAATCGATGCACTAATGAAGAAATATTCTAAATAAATACGAATAAAAAATGGCCAACGATAAAGATAGTCTTAAAATAAAACAAGATATTGCTACACTACAGCAAGCTATAGCACGTCAAGAAGCCAATACAAATGAACTTATTGAGATAAGAAATCAAAAAATACGTGCATACAAAAAAGAAATATTAGTTCTTGCTAGAGAACTTAAAAAAGTAAACCAACAATCACTTGATGCATATGGTAGTGCCGAACAATCGATAGGTTCTATATCTGGTATTTATAAAAATTTACAAGAGTCTCAACAAAAATCATTAAAATTACAACAGGATTCATTTGCAGAAGGTAGTCAACAAGAAAAATCTGCATTTAAAATAGCTTCTATTAATAGGCAAATAAGTGACTTATCTGCATCTGATGTCCAACAAAAGGCAGCATTACTTAGCTTAAGAAACGATGAGATGGCGGCTATATCTAAAGGATTGGATGCAAATTCTGCAGTTCTTAAAAATCTAGAAGAACAAAATAAAATAGCAATCAATAATTCAAATCTTTCAGAAGATGAGATAGAAGCTCTTAAAAAACAAGTAACTGCACAAGAAGCATTAAAATCTTCAATGCAAGCTATAACAGAAACTGCTCAAACATTTGTTAGTAGGCTCAGTAGTGCAGAAGGTATAACTGGGTTACTACTAATAGGTAGTGGAAAGTTTTTTGGTAAACTATCCGAAGTAAATGCAGAATTAGGACAAGTTGGTGAAGGTTTAAGTGGAGCAGCTGGTAGTGCAACTTTATTAAGTTTTGCATTTGGTGATTCTGCTACAACATTAAAAGCTTTATCTGCCGAAATGGGTGGATTGGAAGATGCTACATTTGGAGCACAACTTCAGACTAGTATAATGGCCAATAATATGGGTATTACTGGTACTGAAGCAGCTACATTGAGTGGTTCTTTATCTAGATTAAATGATGGTTCATTAGAAACTGCTGGTAATCTTGCAGATGGTACAAGAGAATTTGCTAGAATGAATAATATACCTGTTTCTCAATTAATGGGTGATGTTGCTGGTGCAACTGAAGAGTTTGCATTATTTGGAAAAGATGGTGGTAAAAATATATTACAAGCTGCAGGTTATGCTGCTAAGTTAGGTACTAACATGAGTACAATTAGTGGTATAGCAGATGGGTTACTTGATTTTGAATCATCTATTACCAAAGAATTAGAATTGGGAGCAATGTTAGGTAAAAACATTAATCTTGATAAGGCCAGACAATTAGCAATGGAAGGTGACTTAGAGGGTATGATGAAAGAAACCCTAAGTTCACTTGGTGGGATTGATGCATTTAACAAAATGGATTACTTCCAAAAGAAAGCTACGGCAGATTTATTAGGTGTATCAGTTGCAGAACTTGGAAAAATGGCAACCAACCAAGAAAAAGCACAAAAAGTATCTAAATTAATGAGTGGTGATTTCTCTAACATTGGGGAATCACTTAAGGCATTAGTTTCTCAAGCAGGCCCAAAACTTTTAGATTGGGGAGGTAAGTTTTTAACACTATCTGCCCAGGCAGGCCAATCTTGGACTGGTATAACCACTGTATTGGGTGGGATTCGTGAGAAATTCAAAGGACTTGGTGGTGGAGCAACTGATGCTGCTAGTTCTATCTCCGGCCCATTAACTAAGGCTGGTAAACCTGATATGAGGTTTAACTCCAATAAAGGTGGTGTAAGTGATATGTTAAAAGGAAAATCTAATCCAGCTGGCAAGGGTGGAATGATGGATTCGATGTCTAAAATAAATATGAATGCAGTTCTTAAAGGAGCAGCAGCAATGGTAATAGTAGCCGCATCAGTATTCGTATTTGGAAAAGCAGTACAAGAATTTATGAAGGTTAGTTGGAAAGCAGTCGGAATGGCTGTGGTATCAATGTTAGCTTTAGTTGGAGCAGTTTCTTTATTAGGTGCAATTATGATGAGTGGAGTTGGGGCAGTAGCAATATTAGCCGGAGCTGCAGCAATGTTAGTTATTGCATCATCTGTATTAGTATTAGGAATTGCACTTCAGCAAATAGGAACTGGATTTGAAATGTTAAGTAGTGGTATTGGAACATTAATGCCACAATTGTTATCTATATCTACTGTGATTGGTGGATTGGTATTACTAATTCCAGCAATAGGATTATTATCATTATCATTAATGGGATTATCTGCATCGTTGGTAGCATTGGGTGTAGCTGGAATACTTGCATCACCTGGTTTACTCGCACTTTCAGTAGTTGGTACAGTAACTTCAGGATTAAATTCACTTATGGGTGGTGGTGATAGTAAAAGTAGTAATGATGAAATACCAGCATGGGTGGAGGAACTAAAAACAACATTCAGAGAAACAAAAGATGTTTATATGGATGGTACAAAGGTTACATCTGTTATAAAGAGTAAAGTAAGTAAGGTAGGAAGTAATACATACGCAATATAATAAGATATGCCAACATTAGAACAATTATTTAAAAATAGACAACTTCCCTCACAAGGTGGAAAGACTGCAGAAGAGGCATATGATATTAGAAATTCAAAAGATATTCGTATTTCAGCAGCAGACCCATTTGTGAATACAGTTGGTATGTCTTTAGCTAGATTAGCTAGAAAAAATTTAGGAGCTAAAGGAAGTGAAACTCTTTTAGAAGAAGAAGTAACAGGAGCTAGATTAATAAGAACGGCATCAATGCCATTTATATATGGTAGTGAATTACCAAGATTAACACTTAGAACTACTACACTTTTGGATACAATGAGAGCAGCAACTGGTGGTGATGATGGTGGTGGTGGTCCATTGGGTAATCTTATCAAAAAAGGTAGAGATGCAGTACTTAATAGTAAATTCTTAGGAATTCCACAAACAATAATACCAACCAAAGTAGCAACTAATAAACTGATTAAAGAAATGTTAGCTGGTACTAGTGATAGTGCAGATAGTGGTCAAATTCAAAAAAATTATCTACAAACTTTAAAATCTGTAAAAGAAGCTGGTGAAGGTAAACCATTAGGACAGTTCTTAAAAGGTTTAGGTGGTGGTAATATAAAAGATATCGGTAAACAGGCATTAGGTAGTGCACTAAAATTAGGAAAGGATAAATTAAGAGGAGCATTATTTGGAGGAGCTCCTACAACTGGATTCAATGGGGCATCATTAGCTGGTTTAAAAAATACAACAACAAATTATGGTAGTATTTCTGTTCCTGGTGAAATCAATAGAACAGCTGATAATTATGGTGTAATAGATGTAAAGGGTTTAATGTATTCTAAGACATTTGATTTAAAATTACCACCAAAGGTAGAAATACCAATGTGGGGTGTTGATTTAGATGGAGTTAACTCAAAGGGTACAGATACAAGAGTTGGTTTAGATAACAATAAACAAAATGACCCAAATCCTAACAAACTTGATTTTGTTGATATATCCGATGAAGGTGGTTTAGGTGGAAGATACTCAAAAGCTCTAAAAGACTTAGATACACCAAATAAGATATTATTCAGTTCAAATCCTGATAGAAAGGGTAAATCATTTGCAAGTAAGATTAAAAGACCAATATCAAAGGATGATTTTATAGAAAAGAAAAGAGGTATGGGTCAGATATCTGATACTATAAATAAAACATCAATATTTGATGGAGACACTAAAGATTTGGGTAATGGTAGTACGTTAGATGATTATGATTTTGTACCATTAAAGTTTACTTCTGTACATACAAATAAAACAGTACAATTTAGAGCAACATTAAGTGGGTTGACTGAAGCACTTTCTCCATCATGGGATTCTCATAAGTTTATTGGTTCACCATTTAGTAATTACACATATAGTGGAATAGAAAGAAGTGTAACTTTTAATTTTAAAGTTTATTCATTAAATGCAGAAGAACATAAAATAGGATGGGATAAAATTAACTTTTTAAATTCATTGGTATTCCCGCAAGGGTATTATGATTCATCGGCAATAGTTCCTCCATTTATTAAATTAACTATTGGTGATTTATATAAAGGTAAATTATCATTTATCGAATCTTTATCTCATACATGGGATGATAGTACTCCTTGGAATGTAACTAATAAAGAACATAAAGTATCGGTGAATGACGCGAATACTATAACTGGTACTTCAGAAGATGCTGATATAGATATGAAAGGATATAGATTGCCATTTATTACTGATGTAGCAATGAGTGTTAAATTTTTGTTAAGTAAAAATAATACATCATCCAAAAAATTCTATTCATTTACACCAACAACATAATATGGCAAGTAGATACGAAAATAACAGAAGTAAAAAAATTAATGATGGTAGGGTTGTATATCGTTCTAAGATATATCCTGAAATTCCATTAAGAGATGATGATATCTATGTAGCAAGTGAAACAGGTGATAGGTTAGATACTCTTGCATTTCAGTACTATAAAGATTCATCACTATGGTGGATAATTGCATCAGCAAATAACATACATAATGCTCCATTTGGTTTAAAGGATGGTACAATTTTAAGAATACCACAAAACTATATTGAGATAATAGTAAATTTTAGTGAATAACAGTTATGGGAACATTTCCAAATTTTTCAAATATTATAGGTTACGCTCAAGAGAAATTAGTCGGCCGTAAAAATAGCCCCTATGCAATATCTAAATTAAATGCATGGGTAAGAGTAACATCTGGTGTCTCATCTGAAACAGCAGATGGTTTAACAATAGTATCTAATCCAAATTTTAAATTATTTGCAGCTGCTGGTATTTCTTCAATCTATGGAAATGATAAACAAAGTGGTACAATTGGTAAAACTTGGAAAGGTGCCGCAGTAAACCCATCAGTAGGACAAGGATATAGACCATCTCCTATAATTGAATCAATTGAGATTGATGAGGGTGCTGGTAATTTAAGTAGAAAGGCAAACTTTCAAATAAAATGTTTCTCAAAAGAACAAATGGAGTTAGTAACTCAGTATTTCCAAGAACCAGGATTTAGTATTTTTTTAGAATGGGGATGGAATACTGATGATGGGGTTAAAGGTATTGTAAAAGAACTTACCGCAGATGCTATTTCTAACTTTAATAATTTTACAAACGTAAATGAACGAAGAGCATTAGGTAAAGGTGAGTATGATAATTATTTAGGATTTATAACAGGTGGTGGTTTAACAACTGAAGGTGATACATGGACTGTTGGAGTTAATTGTACGGGTTTTACAGAATTACCATCTTATTTGGTAAATGGTGATAATGCTGGTGCTAAAAAGGAGGAAAAGCCTAAACCAGAAAGTGATTATAGTAATCTAAGTGGTAAATACTTGGATTTAGGAAAAAAAAGGTGGATGTTTTGTTTCAATGCACTACCATCTAGTAGAAAAACCCCTGAAATTAAATCATTAGAAAGTAAAAATGATTTTTCACTTAGCAAAGTTCCTATTGCAAATATAGTAAACTACATAAATTTTGACCCAAGAATAGCTGATAAAGTAAATAAAAACGCCGATGGAACTATGCTTAGTAGATTTTTTAATGTTGGTGGTGGAACACAAACGGACAGTGAAGGGAACAGTAAAAGAATTGAAATAGTACCAGGAACTCCATTAACTGATGAAAATAAATTCATTAGATTTGGTACTTTGATGAGAATAATAAATCAAAGAGAATTAAAAAGTTTAAAACTTGGTTCAAATAATAATGTTTCTATGATATTACACTCTTCGGATTGTGTATGTTCGGCATTTAAAAATATGTTTAGTACAGATAAAAGTAAATTATTTATACCAAATAAAGCAGTACCTAAGTTTGATTTTATAGCTGCAAGAAACTCAGAAGAAAGATTAAATGCAATTCCAGAAAAAACTACCGATTGTTCAATAGACGGTAAGAATGGTTTAAATATAGCATTTCCATATGAAGGAGATATTATAAGTGGCTCCATACAAAACGGCCCTGCTGCAAATCACAGTGTAGATTTTTCAAACACATTAAAGAAGGATGCTGGTACATGGGGGTTATTGGATGATTTATATGTAAATTTTGATTTTGCTGCTAGAATTTTGGATAGTACAAATATAACTATAAAAGATGCGGTGTATCAAATACTAAATGGAATGTCATCTGCAGTTAATGATTTATGGAATTTTCAAATATTGGAAACTCAAGCTACAAACACAATTGAAATAGATGGTGTTAAAATAAAAAAAGGTGATAGTATTGTTTCGATAAAAGAAGTAAACTTTACACCAAAAGGAGAACCACCTGAAGTTTTTAAATTTAGTTTACTTGGTACTGATTCGATTTTTAAAGATGCATCTTTAAAATTGGATATAAGTGGGGCAAAGATGAATCAAGTTATTGGAAGTAGATTAAATATAAAATCAAATAAAGAAACTCAACCAAATGTTGGAAGATTAAATGCAATTGGTCTTAAAGATAAGATTTTATACGAGGTTTACAGAAAAGCAGAAGAAGCAGATAACACCAAAGATGAATCCGAAAAAAACGAAACGGAAGTTGAACAACTTAAAGAAGCTAATTTCTTAAACTTTATAGGTAAATTAGGACAATACCCCAAAGTACATATCAGAAACTTCAAAAGATTTAAATCTGACACAGTAATAAATGGGTCATTTGATGTTAATAAGACTTTATACGTTGCATCATATGATGATAAACAACTTCTAAAGTTAGCAAAGGGTGATATCAAAAGTTATAGTGATATGTCTCCGTTACTACCAATTGAGTTTACGTTTACTATTCATGGTATTAGTGGTATAAAGCGAGGGGATAAGTTTGGTGTAATCGGAATCCCTAAAAAATATGATGGTGGATTTTTTCAAGTACTTGGTGTAAAGCATACAATACAAGGAATGGAGTGGACTACTGAGGTGACCGGTGGATATAGAAACACAAAAGGATTTTAAATATGAATATAGATAGATATAAACAACTTTTAAAATCATCTGATTATGATGAAATAAACATCTCATCAGAAATACCATCTATAACAAAAACTCAGTATAAGCGAGGGTATATTGAACGTAGTTTTATTCAAAAATCAAATGATACTTCCTCTAATATATTTGAAGTTACAACTGATGACGCTGGTTCATATTCACAAAACCCATTTTATATTTCTGTTACATTAGACTGGAGATTGACTGGAGACCCCATCGATGTAAAGAAATCCAATACAGAATCATTAAGAATAGCATCTAAGACTATTCCTAAGATTTCATTATACTTACCAAATCTTTTACAATTTCATAAGAAATAATTTGGTTATTCCAATTATTTTTCTTATATTTGTTAGATGGTTGTAGTAGAATCTAATAAAGAGATAGAACATTTCATGCAAATGTGGGAGAATAATCCTTCCATAGTTGTACCGATATGGTGTGATTTGGAAAAACATCCAATGAACAATAACCTTGCGTTCTTATTCGTAAGGGTGGAAAAAACTGACTTTATTCTCATATACAATCATATTGATGGGAAATCTCATCATTTAGACCTCTCAACCTCCACACAACCAAAATGGGTATGGAATAAGAAGGGTTTACTACAAACTGATACAAATATACAAAATATTTTTGATATATCCAATTATAACTTCTTTGAAGGTGGTAAACTTATACCCGATGAGGTACAAAATCAATCATTTATCTCACATTATACCCGAATGGGTGTAAGAGAAAACTTAGGAAAGATTGCACCTTTGATGAAATGGAATGAATATCTTAAATCATTTATTGATAAGTTTAATCTTCCTACTCCTTCTAAAAGTTGGATTGATGATACGATGATTCCTCTTTTATCAGATATTGAACGATATGGATGCCGCGTCGATGAGAAAAAATTTATTGATAGGTATCCCAATGCTACTAAACATCTAAAAGGTAATACCCTTTATACCGAATATAACCCATATACAGTCACTTCAAGACCCTCAAATAGGTTTGGTGGTATAAACTTTAGTGCTCTTAATAAAAAAGATGGTACAAGAGAAGTATTTGTTCCCAAAGAAGGTCATATATTCCTTCAAATGGATTATGATGCATATCATCCCCGTATTATCGGTAAGTTGATTAAATACGATTTGCCCAAAACATCGGTACACCAATGGTTGGCAGACCAATACGAAGTTGATTATAGTGAATCAAAAGGAATTACATTCCAATTACTATATGGTGGTATACCTGAGGAGTTTGACTCTATTCCTTATTATAAGAAGGTTAGAGAGTACATTGAGGTGTTATGGAAGGAATCATCAAAGAAAGGGTACTTATCGACTCACAATAGAGATATACCTCTTAGCTCGATAGAAGGTGTGAATCCACAAAAGGTGTTTAACTATCTACTTCAAGCAACTGAAACTGAATTGAATATGGGGATAATGAAAAAGATGTTGGAGTTTATAAAGCAAACCGACATTGAGTTAACCTTATATACTTATGATTCGTTCTTATTTAGTTTTCCACTCGATACTCCAAAAGAACATGCACTTAAATTAAAAGAAATTGCAGAATCATTTGGATTTCCTATAAAGGTTGATTGGGGAACGGATTACTCAAAAATTTAATATTTATAGGATATAGGAATAATTACACTATGGAGAGAAGAGAATTAATCAAAGAATTACTATCAGAGTTATCTTATCGTTCTAACGAAGGATACCCTATTTTAGATAACAAAGAACATATATCAATCCTTGCTGAGATATTAGATGAGTTTGGATTAGGTTCAATCAAAAACGAATTAATTGAAAATCTTTTAGAAGCAGAAGCCAAAAGTAAAACTGATGATTTATATAAAAACATCGGTGGTACTGGTTATGTACTTGCAAAAGATTATGATAAGTGGGAAAAGAATAAAGATGCATATACTGGTGACAAATTCACTAAAGGTAAGGATGGTCAATATACAAAACAAGATGGGGATGGTACTGCCGATGATACTCCAAAAACAGGAACTGCAGTAGATGTTAATTCTGATTATGCAAAGGCAGAGAGAGAAAGAGTGAAACGGGTAAATGGTAATGATAATAAAGAATCATCAAAAACAAAAAATAAATCATTATCAAATGTAAATACTCAATCAAGTGAAGTTTTTACAGAAACCGAAACAGGTATCAGTGATGAAGCATTTGCAAATGGTAAGGCAAAGCCAATATACAAAGATAAAAAAGACGAACTTAATGCATCTGATTTAGATGAGTATTTTAAATCTAATAAAATACCTAAAAAGTATCAAAAAGTAATTACAAGACTAATAAATACTCAAAACGGTAAACAAGAAATTACTGACTATATGACAGGTGTTGGTGCAGGTGTACTACCATCACAGGCTGGTGAAATATTAACAATGTCATCAATTGGTATGAGTGATGAAGAGTTTGAAGGATTTATGTCAACTCTTGAAAAACAAGTAGCTAAATACCCAAAAGGTACAAAGCCAATTATTACCAAAGAATGGCTCGAATCCGTAAGGCACGTAAGAACTGTTACAAATAAAAGATATGATTCACAGTTCGGTAAAGGTAATTGGGAAATTTCTAATGTAGCATGGGATGTTCCAGCTGAGTTTGAGGCATTAGGTAACGATAATTATAACGAAAATAAAGGATTCTCAAGTGATATGTACGTTAAAGTTAGTTCTAATGGTAAACCGGTGTTGGATGAAATTTCACTTAAAAAGGATTCTAATGCAAACATATATAATGGAGTTGTTACTGATATTAAAGAATGGTCAAGTAATGTACCAGACGCTGCAGATATTGCTAAATATAAAAAAGGTGAAATTGAACGACCAACTCAATATGGAAAGGATGCAGTAACTTTACAAGTTGATAGAAAAATTTTAACATCTGAATTGGTAATGAAAAACAAAGAGTTGAGAACAACTCTAAATGCATTAGGTGTTGTTTCGGGTAATGCAAAAGATGGGTACAAAGTTGAACCTAAAGCAGAGGAAATTATTAGTAAATTAGAATCAATGCCAATCCCACCGCCAATTGATTTAGATAGGTTTAAAGAAACATTCGGAACTGGTGATAAAACAAGATTTAAGAAATATTTAATCATGCATGCCGCTGTACAAAGAGCAAAAGAAATTTCTGAAGGAAATACCGAAAAAACCACTGCTAGTGAATTTTTAAATAATCATATTGGATATGAAAAGGGTGACGATGGGAAATTTCCAGAGGGTTCAATTAAACGATATCAAAATGATACTATACAGTTTTTAGTAGAGGATGAAGAGGCAAAAGAAGGATGTTTAAATGCTTTGGCAGAAAAATTACCAATGAAAGCATTATTAGGAGGTGAAGAAAAAATGGCAATAGGTGGACTATCCGCAGACCCTAAAACTTTAAGTAGAGTTTTTGGTATTTCAAGTTATGACGATTTTAAGGCTGGATTAACAATGAAAGAAGATGAAGATGGTAATAATTTCCTTGTTTATGAATCAAAAGGACCACCTGCAAAATCAGTACCAATTTCAATAGTTAAAGTAAGACAAAAAGGACAAGGGTATGCATCAAGTGTAGGGTTGGAATTTGAAATAGCACCTGAATTTGCACGTGCATTATATGATGCAAACAAAGAAGAGTATCCGCCGGAGCCGGAAATTTCTAAAAAAGAAAGAAGAAGACTTAAAGTAGATTCCAAATAAACCACCCCCAAATTTATTATTTGATATTTATAGGTGATTGAATAATTTTTAAGAAAAAATATGAAAACACAACTATTGTGTACATTTACTTCTAAGGATACTTTACAAAAGACTCTACAAGATATTAGAGAGACTTATGTGATAGTGTATAACTATATCTATATTTTACAGAATAAGTCAAATTTGGATGAATTGTATGTTACCTATAACATCAATACCGAGTTTAAACCTCCACATCCTTTAGAAGATACTATACTAATACACAGAAAAAAAGAGTCAAATACTTTATACACCATTAACGCACTAAACCAATTAGTTAGAGAAGAAAATGGTGGTGTATTAGATAAAACATTTATCATTGATTGGCAGAAATTTAGAAATTCAATAATACTCACAAATACAGAGGGTACTAAGCGTATTCAAACTCGTATCTTTGAGGTTATCGAATTTAATCAAAAATAAAAAATAAGAAATGGCAAAATTCACAAGAGAACAAATCGAAGAAGCATTAAATTGTAATGGGTATAAATACTTTACAAGTGATAAAGGATATGATGTTAACATCGTTGGTATTAGAAATTCCGATACACATGGTGAAGTAACAAATAAATTTGATGATACTTTAACAATATCGTATAAGGATTTAAATGGTAAGTGGATTTATAATGAGTATAAAGCAACAACAGACCCTGGTTCACATTGGGAAAAGAACTTGTTGAACAAAGATGGTGTTGCAATTCTAAAACCAGGTCAATATAGAGGTTCTCATAAACTTGGATTACACCAAGGTAAATATGAGGCACTAAGACAGAAGTCACCTGTTAAAGTTTATAGAGATAATAACAAAGATGGTAAATATGATATGATTGAAGAGAATGTACAAGAAGGTATATTTGGAATCAATATTCATAAAGCTGGAAAGTTTGTAAATGGGTCAACTCAGATTGATAAATGGTCTGCAGGTTGTCAAGTATTCTCTAAGGAATCGGATTTCAACGAATTTATGGATGTTTGTAGAAAGGCTAGAGATATATGGGGAAACTCTTTCACATATACGTTGATAGAATCCAACGATATTTCGTAAAAAAATAAAAAGTTATGACAATCACCTTATCAGGACAAATTAGGTCAGGCGATATCAATAGGGAATTTGGTAGAGTATTCTCTAGCTATATGTCTATGTGGGATGCTAGAAATGGTAGATATGGTTCTATCAACACTCAATCTGCAAGAAATCCTCTAAATGGAATTTCTAAAGCAAATAGTGGATATGCATTTTCAGATTGGTATGGGTATAGTCATAGCGCAAGAAGCGCTTCAATAGGATTGAAGCAACAAGAAAGATATGTTGATGCAGATACCAGAGCTTGGGAATTTAGATATGATGGAACTGCTTTATCTCAAAATTGGCAATGGGGAACTACAAGTATAAGGAATTGGTTTTATGTTCCAATTGGTAATAGAATAGATGTTTATTTTGATAATGATATTAGTTGGGGTTCTAGTTGGTATTCCGCAACAAGACAAATATATTCAAACCAAAGAGGATATTTATTAAACGTTTCCGAACGAGCATCAACTTATAGAAATTATAGTGGTTTATATGTTCAATCATCAGAACAAATTACTATTTTCAATAACAGTTAAAAAAAGTTATTATGGCAAATCATTATTTTAAAGAAAACGATTCTTATTTTAAATTTGTAGATGAAACACATGAAGTAGTTTGTGTAACTACTAATTTTACAAACAAATGTATAGCAATTAGCTTTATTGAAGATAATGGATATTCGAATATAAAATCTGTATATACCGATGGAGCTGGTGAAATTATATCCGAAGAACTCTTTGATACAAAAAGAGATGAGGTAAAGGATTATATAAATGAAAATCTATAAAAATGGGTAATTGGTTTGTAAAATCTTTTGATAACTACTTTAAGTTTATGGATGATGATTCATCTATGATTGTACTAACATCATCTAGTTTAGATGGAAGTGGAAGTGATGTAAGTATTAACTTTAATCATTTATCCGAAAGTTTACCTAAATACGAAGGTATTAGAGATTCTCTTATATCATCATCTTATTTTACATCATCATATACAGGTTCATCAGAACCAGTACCACAAATTATTAGTGAATCCCTTTGGGAAGAAAAGAAAACAGAAATAAAAAGTTACATAATAAATAGTTTATAAATGAAAATAGTTATAGCGGGTGGAGGAACTGCTGGTTGGTTATCAGCATTATTCTTAGCCAAACAAAATTTACACAGAGATATTCCGGCTTACGATGTTACTCTTATAGAGAGTGATGATATTCCAATTATAGGAGCAGGTGAAGGTTCAACTGGAATACTACAAAAAGTACTCTTATCTACTTTAAGAGAATTGGAAGGATTTGGAGAACAAGAGTTTTTTGAAAATTGCAATACAACATTTAAATTAGGAATCGATTGTATTGATTGGAATGGGGTAGGTGATAGATTCTTTGAATCCTTATCAGGAACACAAACTTCAGAATGGCCATTGGATAGAGATTTTACGATTTGTTCAAAATACGGAAACTCTGCAGAATCTAGTCCTAACAAATATCTTTGGGAAAAAAATCTAACACCATTTTTAAAAACTCAAAATAGCGATAGCTACGAAACTGGATATGCATATCACTTTGATGCACATAAAGTGGGTGAGTGGTTTAAGAAGATTGCATTAGAAAATGGAATCAAATTACAAAAAGGTACAATAACTGATACTAAGTTAAATTCAAAAAATGGTGAATTGGATAAAGTAATTCTTTCAGATGGAACTGAAATAGAATCTGATTTTTGGATTGATTGTACTGGATTCAATAGAGTACTGAGTAAATCAGTTGGTTCAGAATGGGTTTCATATTCAGAATATCTACCAATCAACTCAGCATTAGTTTATTCACACCAATATGAAGAAGGTGAAGAAATATCACCTGCAACAACTGCATGGGCAATGCCAAATGGTTGGATGTGGCAAATTCCAACTCAAGAAAGATTAGGATGTGGATATTGTTATTCTGATAAGTTTGTATCTGAGGAACAAGCTCTGAAAGAACTACAAGAAGTTACTGGTAGAAAGATAACACCTCTTAGAACTATTAAGTTCGATAGTGGTAGGTTAAAAGAAGTTTGGAAAAAGAATGTACTTTCAATAGGATTATCATCTTCCTTCTTAGAACCATTAGAAGCAACATCGATACATTCATCTATAATTCAGTTAGTACAATTAACACAACATCACTTATCACCTTACAAAGAGGATATGATGAGAGAATCAAACATCAAAGCAAATAATGAACACTTTAATATGATGTTAGATGAATTTAGAGGTTTGATTCAAATGCACTATATTACAAAAAGAAATGATACTCCATTTTGGAAATATGTACATAATGATTTAAAGAGAGACCCATTAGTTGAAAGAATTTTAGAAATATGTAAATATAGAGTTCCAAACGCAAATGATTTTCCGTATTATAATGGTTCAGCTGGTTGGGGTGTATTCAATTGGATATTGGCTGGTAATGATTTAATCAGTAAAGATGTATTAGATAAATCCCTAAATACTCATAATTTTGAAAAATCATCTGAACAAGTTTATAAACATATGGTAAAACAATACATATTTGATTCTAAACAACACTTCCCACATACTGAATTTATCAATTGGGCAAAAGATTTTTCAAAAAACTCAAAATAAATTTGGATAATTCAAATTAATTTCTTATATTTGTATTAACAAATGAGGAAAAAAACTTTTTTAAATAAAATTCAAAAAACATTTGGAATTGTTAAAAACTTTTCGTATATTTGTATAGATAAATGGAGATAGACCCTCTTAAAATCGGGTTTTTCGATATTTATATATGGTGTAGGATAGACACCTAAATAAAACCAATAAATAAATAAAACTTTAAAATTTAAAAATTATGGCACTTGATTTAAATGCAATCAGAGGTAGACTGAACAAACTACAAAACACTTCAAATCGTAAAGATAATTTGTGGAAACCAACACCTGGTAAACACCAAGTAAGAATTGTTCCTTACAAATTTTCTCCTGAAAATCCTTTCATTGAGTTATTCTTTCACTACAACATCAACAACAAAACGTATTTGTCTCCTTCTTCTTTTGGAAGACCAGACCCTATCGTTGAGTTTGCTGATAAGTTGAAGAGAATGGGTGATAAAGAAGATTGGAAAGCAGCTAAGAAGATGGAACCGAAATTAAGAACTTTTGTACCTGTAATCGTAAAAGGTGAGGAATCAGAAGGTGTAAGATTTTGGGGATTCGGAAAAACTGTTTACCAAGAATTGTTAGGATACATCGCAGACCCTGATTATGGTGATATTACAGATGTTGACAATGGTAGAGATATTACTATTGAGTATACATCTGCAGATGATGCAGGAACTTCATATCCTGTAACTACTGTTCGTGTAAAACCAAATCAGACTCCATTGTCTGCAGATGAAACTGCTAAACAAAACTTTGTAGAAAGTCAAACTAATATTACTGACATATATTCTGAATTAACTTATGATGAATTAAAATCAGTATTAGAAGGATGGTTAAATCCTACATCAGATGAAGGTGAAGGTAGTGTGAGTCAACAAACTCTATCAACCCCATCTACACCTAAAACTGAAACTGCTACTGCAACAGTACCAACATCTCAACCAACGGTTGAAGATAAGAAAAAATTGGATGATGTTGCATCTGCATTTGATGACTTGTTTAACGGATAATATATAATAAATGGCAAAAAAAGAAATTGATTTAGCATCAGTCCTAGCGTCTGAACTAAATAAAACAAACAAAGACCAGAAGGTTGCCTTCTTTTTAGGAGAAGATGATGCACCCACAAATGTGGATGGCTGGATATCAACCGGATGTGCAATGTTAGATGTTGCAATTTCGAATCGCCCATATGGTGGACTTCCTGTTGGAAGAATTACCGAAGTTACTGGTTTAGAACAAAGTGGAAAATCATTAGTATCTGCTCACCTCCTTGCTGAAACACAAAAGCAAGGTGGTGTCGCAGTTCTTATTGATACTGAAACTGCAGTAAGTAGAGAATTCTTAGAAGCAATTGGTGTAGATGTAGGAAAACTACTTTATGTATCTGCGGATTCGGTTGAACAAATTTTCGAATTTACTGAAACAATCATTGAAAAGGTTCGAGAAACCTCAAATGATAAATTAGTAACAATAGTAGTAGATTCAGTAGCAGCTGCATCAACAACAAACGAGTTGGCATCTGACTATAAGAAAGATGGATATGCAACTGACAAAGCTATTATTATCTCAAAAGCGATGAGAAAGATTACCAATATGATTGGTAGACAAAAAGTAACCTTAGTATTCACTAATCAATTAAGACAGAAGATGAATGCTATGTTTGGTGACCCTTGGACTACGAGTGGTGGTAAGGCCCTTGCGTTTCACGCATCGGTTAGACTCCGTTTGAAAAATATGGGACAAATCAAACAAAAGGTAAATGGTAAAGATAAGACCATTGGTATGAAAGTAAGATGTCAGGTTATTAAAAACCGAATGGGCCCACCATTAAGAGCAGCAGATTTTGAAATATTTTTTGACAGAGGAATCGATAATTATGGTTCTTGGTTAAGTGTAATGAAAGAATATAAGTTGTTAAAACAGGCAGGTGCATGGTATACTTATGTTGATACGGATACTGGCGAAGAAATTAAATTCCAATCTAAGGACTTTATAGATTTAATGGAAGATAGAGATGAAATAAAAGACCAAATTTATAAAAAGATTTGTGATGAAACTATCTTACAATATAAATCAGATTCAAAAGACATCGAGGCACACAAACTAGATACTGCAGGTGCAGAGATAGTTGATTAAATTAAATAAAAAGTTATGAGCAAATTAAAAGAAATGTTAAAAACATCTGCTTCGGCAGATAAGGCGAAAGCCCTTCTTACATTGGAGTTGTTAGAGAAGCATCCCGCAGGAATCGGAGACCATTCAACCAAAGATTTCTATGAGAACGCAGAATCAGCACTTCAAATGTTAGTTGATGCAGATGATAGATTAGAGACAATCGAAAAGTATTTTGGTGAATCTAATGATATTAACTACACAACTACAACTACATAATGAAAGGACTCTATAAAAATATTCTAAACGAGGTTGAATCTGAAAGAGAATCAAATCAATCTCGTGAAAGAAACAGTAGAGTCATGATAATAGATGGACTAAACACTTTCATCAGGTCATGGACAGTTAATCCTACAATGAATGAGGATGGTGACCATACTGGTGGAGTTGTTGGTTCTCTAAAATCTATTGGATATCAAATTAGAGAATTCAATCCAACTAGATGTATTGTGACATTTGATGGAAAGGGTGGTTCTAAATCTCGTAAAAAGGTATATGAAGGCTATAAGGCAGGGAGAGAGAATCGTAAGTTTAGAGTCAACCGACAATATATGGAGTTCTTAGATGAAGAAGAAGAACAATTATCCATGAGACAACAATTCGTTTGGCTAAATGATGTGTTAGATTACTTACCTGTACAGACAATGATTTATGATGGTATTGAGGCAGATGATACTATTGCGTATCTAACTAAACATACTCAACAAGATTTAGATGGTGAAGTTGTAATAGTTTCAACGGATAAAGATTTTCTTCAATTAGTTTCAGATAAAGTTAGTGTTTTTTCTCCTACTAAAAAGAAAATGTACAATAGACAAGTTGTATTTGATGAGTTTGGTATATGGCCTGAAAATCTTCTATTATATAGAACATTAGATGGTGATAAATCAGATAACATACCAGGTATTCGAGGATGTGGTGTTAAAACCGTTTTAAAGAGGTTTCCTGAACTTTCTGAAGATAGACTTATAACTCATGAAGAGTTCTTTAAAATGTGCGAGGAGAAACAAGGTAAAATCAAATTATATGATGATATCTTAAAAGCAAAAGACCAACTTCTTATGAATAAGAGGTTAATGGAATTGGATGAACCTCATATCCCAACTAATCAAAAGTTAAAAATTTTAGAAAGATTCAATGTAGATGATATCCAATTTAATAAATTAGATTTTCTAAAAGTTGGACAGAAATATAAGATTCTTCAAAATTGGAGAGACATTAATGATTGGTTACATTCAACTTTTCATAATATTATTACAAAATAAATTTTTTTAATCCAAATATTTTTCGTATATTTGGAATCAAATAGGTTATAGATGCAAAATACAGATACACTTTCTAAATACGGACAATCTTTTCAAACCAAAGTAATATCAACTTTGATTGCAGATTCTCGTATATTGGATACCCTTAGTGAAATTATACATCCTAAATTTTTTGAGGCAGAATCTAATAAGTGGATTGTTGATGAAGTAATTAATTACTATGATGAATTTAAGAAACCACCAACTTTAGATGTATTCAAATCAGAAATATCTAAATTAGAAGATAGGGGTTTTCAAAAAAACATAATAGAACAACTAAAATCTGTATTTACTAAAGTTGGTGATTCTGACTTAGATTATGTAAAGAAAGAATTTTCAAACTTTTGTATTAATCAAAATCTTAAAGAAGCAATTGTACAATCTGTTGATTTACTAAAAGCTGGTTCTTATGATAGAATCAAAGATTTGGTAGATAAAGCAATGAAGGTAGGAGTTGATTCTGATTTGGGACATGATTATCTATTAGATTTCGAAGAAAGAACAACTGAAATTAATAGAAATTCAGTTCCAACTGGCTGGGATTGTATTAACGAAGTTATGGATGGTGGTTTAGGTCCTGGTGAATTGGGTGTTGCAGTTGCTCCATCTGGTGTTGGAAAGACTTGGGTATTATGTGCACTTGGTGCTGCCGCAGTTAAGGCAGGTCTTAATGTTGTACATTATTCTTTAGAACTTTCTGAACATTATGTTGGGCAGAGATATGATACTGTTTTTACTCAAATTCCATCATCTGATGTGAAGGAAAAGAAAGAAACTGTATTAGAAAAGATATCGAGATTAAAAGGTAAACTTTTAATTAAGTATTATCCACCGAAGGGTGTATCTCCCAAGAAGATAGAGGCACATATTGAGAAGATGACTGCAGCAGGTAATAAACCTGATTTAATCATAGTTGATTATGCTGATTTGTTACTTTCTCACACTAATAAATCAGATTCAACGTATGGTGAACAAGGTGGTGTTTATATTGAACTAAGAGGTATTAGTGGTGAGTTAGGAATTCCAATTTGGACAGCATCACAAACTAATCGTTCAGCTATTGATTCTGAAGTTATTGAAGCAGATAAGATTGCAGATTCTTATGCTAAAGTTATGAATGCTGATTTCATTATGAGTATCAGTAGAAAATCTAAAGATAAGTTAAATAATACTGCTAGATTTCATATTATGAAAAATAGATTTGGACCCGATGGAATTACATTTCCATCTAAGATGGATACAAATACAGGTTTTATTGAAGTGTACGATGGTAATTCTTCCGATGGGATTATTACACAAAAGGAATCCGCTGATGGAGGGCAGATGGAAAAAAAGTTACTCCATAAAAAATATGTAGAGAATTTCGGTTAATACTATCAAAATTAGTAAACTCTATAAAAAATATTTTAACAGTCAACTGAAAAGTTGTTGAAAAAATATCAAAAACAAAAAACTATTAAAATATAGAAAGAAAATTATTTTTTTTCCGATATATACAATAGTTATACACACCGAACAACGAATAACCTGCGTTCGGTTTTTTAATTTAATTAATTTATAAAATAAAGATTATGGCAAATTCACAAGAAATTTTCGAAGAAATTACTGAACTATTCTCTCAATTCGATGAGAATCACAACTCAACTACTAAAAGTGGTAAATCAAGAGCAAGAAAAGCTATTGGTGAAATCAAAAAGTTGGTAACTGATTATAGAAAAGCTTCAGTAGAAGAAAATAAGTAGTTAGATAATGGAAGTTATTGAATATCTCAAAAATCATATTAGAACCGATTTGAAACCTTCACCGATTCATGGTATTGGTACATTCGCTCTAAGAGATATAGAAATTGGAGAACCTGTTTTTTATTTATGGCCAAACGAAAGTAGAGTTTATACTATATCGTTGGATGAATACAATGAGTTACCAGACTATGTTCAGATGATGATTAAAAAGGGATATGAAAATAAGGCTGAGTATCCAGTTATATGGTTTAGATTATTCAAAGACTGTTACTGGAACTTAGCAAATCCATTGGCTTACACCAATACTGGTGAAGAAAATGCAAACTTTAATACTCATAAAAGAGTAGCAATTAAAAAAATTAAAAAAGGAGAAGAACTTTTAGGAACTTATAAGTTAGAAAATACATTAATATGACATTTGATAAATTAATAGATAACATCACCCAATGGGCTGATGATAAGGGAATACTTGTTTCTGATAATATACCACAACAAACCATGAAAGTTATGGAAGAGTTGGGTGAAACTGCAGGAGCAATTTTAAAACAAAAAAAGACAGAAGCTGTTATAGATGGAATTGGAGACATCCTAGTTACAGTTATAATTTTAAGTAAACAATTAGGTTTAGACCCTACCGAATGTTTGGAATCGGCTTGGAATGAAATCAAAGATAGAAAGGGTAAAACAATAGACGGTACATTTATTAAAGAAGAAGAACTATGAGCAACTTTGTAGATACAACAGAAGAAAACACAAGATTCGTAATTAAGAGAAATGGTGAAAAGGTTTCATTTGAATTAAGTAAAATGAAAAGTGCAATTACCAAAGCTATGAAAAGCATCGATAAGGTAGATGAAGAAATGGTTGAGAAGATTGCAAATAGTAGTGAAATATCTATTTATAGAAATCCAAATCATATCCCTCATGTAGATGAGATTCACGATATAGTGGAAAACAAACTGATGGATAGTGGTTTAAATGATGTAGCAAAAGAATACATCATATATCGTTCAAAAAATAAACCAGATATCTTTAAGAAAAGAGTAAACCTTAAACCTTACGAATATCCTCAGTTAGTAGAATATGTTGATGCTATCAGACACTCATATTGGGTTCATACTGAATTTAACTTTATTTCAGATGTACAAGATTTCAAAGTACATTTAAGTGATAAAGAAAGAACTTCGGTTACAAGAGCTATGTTGGCAATTTCACAAATTGAAATAGCTGTTAAATCATTTTGGGGAGATATCTACAAAAAAATGCCAAAGCCTGAGATTGGAGCAGTTGGTGCAACTTTCGCTGAATCGGAAGTTAGACATGCTGATGCATATTCTAATCTAATTCAAGTATTAGGATTAAACTCAGAGTTTGAAAATCTTTTACAAGTACCAGGTATCAGAAAAAGAATTAAATATTTAGATAAAACAATGAATGCTAGTAGGTCAATTGAAAACAAAGATTACTTTGAATCAGTTGTTCTATTTTCAATGTTTATCGAAAATGTATCGTTGTTCTCACAATTTTTAGTTATTATGTCTTTCAACAAATACAAAAATGTATTGAAAGGTACTAGTAATGCAGTTGAGGCAACATCAAAAGAAGAAAAGATTCATGCAGAATTTGGATTTGATTTAGTAAATACAATCAAACAAGAAAATCCAACTTGGTGGACTGATGAATTAAAAGAAGATTTAGTTGATGCAACTTTAGATGCTTACGATGCAGAAGCAGATATAGTTGAATGGATTTTTGAAGAAGGTGATTTAGATTTCCTTACTAAAGAACAAACTTTAGAATTCATCAAACACAGATTCAATGAATCATTGAATGCTATTGGAATCGATAGTGTATTTGGTGTAGATGAAAAGATATTAGAAACTACTGAGTGGTTTGATGATGAAATTCTAACTACAAAACACACCGATTTCTTTAATAAAAGAAGTATAAATTATAGTAAAAAACAAAAGTCAATCACCGAAGATGACTTATTTTAAAACACAGTTACAAATAAAATTATGAACGATAGACAACCATTTGATTGGATTAACGAAGAATCCATAACCTTCCTCAGAAGAGGATACCTAAGTGAAGGTGAAGAACCATTAGATAGAATTAGAATAATTGCAAATCATGCAGAACACCTATTAGGAATCGAAGGGTTTGCTGATAAGTTTTATGGATATATGAGTAAAGGATGGTATTCTTTATCATCACCAGTATGGGCAAACTTTGGTAAACAAAGAGGATTACCTGTAAGTTGCTTTGGTTCAAATGTTGCTGATAATATCGAATCTATTTTATTTACACAAGCTGAAGTTGGTGAAATGAGTAAAATGGGAGGTGGTACTTCTGGTTACTTTGGAAACCTAAGAGGTAGAGGAGCACCAATTACTGATAATGGTAAAGCACCTGGTGCTGTTCACTTTATGAACTTATTCCAAAGTGTTGTTGATAATATTTCACAAGGTTCAACTCGAAGAGGTAGATTCTCACCTTACTTACCAATAGAACATCCAGATATTATGGAGTTCTTGGAAATTGGAACTGAGGGAGCTACAATCCAAGACTTAACTCATGCCGTAACTGTAACTGATGAGTTTATGGAATCTATGATTGCTGGTGATAAAAAGAAAAGAGCTGCTTGGGCAAAAGTAATTCAAAGAAGAGGAGAAATAGGATATCCTTATATTATGTTCCATGATACTATGAACAAAAACACTGTTGATGTTTATAAAGATAAGGGAGCAAAAATCTATAATTCAAATCTATGTTCAGAAATTGCACTACATAACTCAGAAGAAGAATCATTTGTATGTGTACTTTCTTCAATGAACGTACTACATTATGATGAGTGGAAAGATACTGATGCAGTAGAAACTCTAACTTATTTCTTAGATGCAGTTGTAACTGAATTTTGTACTAAAATAGAAGCATATAGAGATAATGGTACTATTGAAGGTAAACGTGCATTTATGTACATGGAAAAGGCTTACAACTTCGCTAAGAGACAAAGAGCATTAGGTTTAGGTGTTTTAGGATGGCATTCACTTTTACAATCTAAAGGATTGGCATTCGATACCAAAGATAGTGCAAAATTAAATGTTGAAGTATTTAAATCTATTAAAGATAAATCATATAAAGCATCCGAAGAGATGGCACAAAAATATGGTGAACCTGAATACTTAGTTGGATATGGTAGAAGAAACGTTACTCTTAATGCAGTAGCACCAACAACTTCATCAGCATTTATATTAGGACAAGTTTCACAATCAATAGAACCAATCTGGTCAAATTGTTATGTGAAGGATGTAGCTAAAATGAAAGTAACTATTATGAACCCAATCCTTAAAAAATTACTTATTGAATTAGGTAAAGATACTAAGGCAACTTGGAATAGTATTAAAAAGGCAGATGGGTCAGTACAACATTTGGAATTCTTAACTGATGAACAAAAAGATGTATTTAGAACATTTGCAGAAATTAATCAATCATCTATTATTAATCAAGCAGCAATCAGACAAGATTTCATTGACCAATCACAATCATTGAATATAATGGTTTCACCTGATATGCCAACTAAGACTATTAATAAATTATTGATTGATGCATGGAAGTTAGGAGTAAAAACTCTATACTACCAACACTCAATGAACTCAGCACAAGCATTTGCTAGAAAAAAGATGAGTATTGATGATATGAGTTGTGCAGCTTGTGAAGGATAATAAATTAAAAATTAAACAATAAAGTTATGATAGAAATTAAAAAATTTGAAGCAGATTGGTGTGGCCCTTGTAGGATGCTAAAACCAACTTTTAAAAAATTAGAAGAATCATTTGGAAATTCGGTAAAATTTTCGTATATTAACGTAGATGAACACCAAGAAGAGTCAGCCAAGTATAATGTTCGTTCAATTCCAGTAGTGGTAATTGAAAAGAATGGAACGGAAGTTCAAAGATTACAAGGTGCTCAATCGGAGTTAGCATACAACAACGCTATAAACGATATTTTATAAAGAATGCCAATAAGAAGAGGACAGACACATCCATCAGCAAAATTATCTGATGAACAAGTTTTACAAATAAGAAGGTTATGGAAAATGGGACATAGAAATGTTCGAGTTATTGCTCGTAACAACAAATGTTCATCTGCAAACATACTACGGATTGTAAAAAATCAAACATGGGCACATTTGAATGAGTTTTGGTCTGGTAGTTTATAAAAATAATTAATATGACTGAGGAGAGAGAAATTGAAGAAATACTAATGGAATCTCACTCGTATGGTTTACGGGTTGAAGTTATGGATGAGGCGTCTAAGATTATGGGAAGTGTTCCAAAAATTAGAAGAGTTGATGCATATCATAAAGCATTCAATAGTATTATTAAACAATAGTAAATTTTTTACTAAATAAAGGTTACAAATGGAATTAAATAAAATCTACAATGAAGATTGTATAGAGACTCTGTCTAAAATGCAGAACGAGTCCGTTGACCTCATTGTCACATCTCCTCCTTATAATAAAAATCATTGGATTAAGAATAAGAATAAAACAAAGGGTAGTTTTATCAGAAAAATCGAATATTCTACATACGATGATAATTTACCACAAGAAGAATACATAGATTGGCAAAAAAAGATAATTTCTGAATGTCAACGAGTTCTAAAACCAAATGGTTCTATATTTTATAATCATATAGATATAATGTCTAATCATCTTACAATACACCCTAGTTTTGTATATGATTTTCCACTTAAACAAATAATTGTTTGGGATAAATGTGGAACTCCTAAAATAGATAAAACTTATTTCTTACCTTTTACTGAATGGATATTTTGGATTAAGAAGAACAAAGAATCAGTTCCTTATTTTGACCGAAACAATGCTCTTTTCAAAAAGAACATTTGGTCAATACCAAGAAGTCAAGAACCAAACCACCCTGCACCCTTTTCGGAAAAGATGGTAGAAAATGTAATTTTATCTTGCAGTAAAGAAGGTGACTTAGTTTATGACCCTTTTATGGGCAGTGGTACAACTTATAGAGTTGGTAGAAAACATAATAGAAATGTAATAGGAAGTGAGATTAGTGAAGAATATACTAAACTTGCTGAAAGTAAAGTAACAAACCACACATTCTTTTAATGGAGTTAAATGTAATTTATAACGAAGATTGTTTAGATACAATGAAACGAATGGATGATAATTCTATTGACTTAATAGTAACTTCTCCGCCCTATGCAGATAGAAGAAAGTCAACTTATGGTGGTATTCATCCAGATGAGTACTCTAAGTGGTTTTTAGGTATCTCTAGTGAACTAAAAAGAGTTCTGAGTCCAAGTGGTTCATTCATACTAAACATAAAGGAGAACGTAGTAGATGGTGAAAGACATACCTATGTATTGGAACTTATAATTGAACTCAGAAAACAAGGTTGGTTATGGACAGAAGAATATATGTGGCACAAAAAAAATTCATTTCCTGGTTATTGGCCAAATCGGTTAAGAGATGGATGGGAGAGATTACTACATTTTACCAAAGAGAAAAAATTTAATATGTACCAAGACCAAGTTAAAATTCCTATTGGTAGTTGGGCAAAAACAAGACTTGAAAATCCAACTAAATACGACCAAGAGAGACAAGAATCATCTGTTGGTAGTGGGTTTGGTGTTAAACGAGCAAATTGGGTAGATAAAGACTTAGTTTTACCTAATAATGTTCTTCACATGGCATCCGAGGCAGGAAATAAATCACATTCAGCTGTATTTCCAGAAAAGTTACCAGAATTTTTCATCAATTTATTTACTGAATCCAACGATGTAGTATATGACCCATTTATGGGAAGTGGTACTACTGCAAAAGTTGCATCACAAATGAATAGAAATTTCATTGGAAGTGAAATATCAGAGGAATACTATGAAGTATCTAAAAAAAGAATAAGTCATAACGAAAATGTAAAGAAGTTTTTTAAATGGAAGTAAATAAATTATATAATGGAGATATATTAGATATGTTTTCAAAAACACCAGATAATTTCATTGACCTTATTGTAACATCCCCTCCATACAATGTTGGTATTAATTATTCTGATTGGGATGACACGATGTCATATGACGGTTTTTTTCAATGGGTAGAAACTTGGTTAAAAGAGTGTTATAGAACACTTAAACCAGATGGTAGAATAGCAATTAACATTCCATATGAAACAAACTTCCAAGAAAGAGGTGGTAGAGTCTTTTTTACTGCCGATTTTTATGCAGTAATGAAAAAGGTTGGATTTAATTTCTTTGGTATGGTTGATTTAAATGAACCTGCATCTAATAGGTCTAAATCTACTGCTTGGGGTAGTTGGATGTCTGCATCTGGTCCTCATGTATGTAATGTAAAAGAATGTGTTCTTCTAGGATATAAGGAATCTCATATAAAATTAAACAAAGGCGAATCTCAATGGGAATATGAGGAAAAAGAAGTTGATGGCAAATCTAAAAAGATTTATTCACAGGAAGATAAAGATGAGTTTTATGAATTGGTATTTGCAGAATGGAAATATTTCAATGATTCAAGACCATTAACTACGGCAACTTTTTCGGAAGATATACCAAGTAAAGCAATTAAAATATTCACATATAAAGATGATGTGGTGTTGGATTGTTTTATGGGAAGTGGGACAACTGCTCTATCTGCAAAAAAATTAGGTAGAAATTACATAGGATTTGAAATTTCAGAGGAATACCACAAAATTTCAGAAAAACGAATAGAGGACTATGATAGATTAGTGAGGATTGAAAAAAAATCAAAAGAATTCTTTGATTATTAAAAAATAATTCGTATATTTGTAATAATATAAAAACAATCAAGTTTAACTTTTAAATTCAAACGTTATTTACCAGAACGCATACTACCAACGACAAAAGAACCTAGTCCACATTTGGGATGATAAAAAAGGTTACTTCAACTTTCCATATACACGTTATGCATATGAGAAAGCAGATAGAGGTGAATTTACAACACTTTATGGAGATAAGGTAACAAAGATATATAAATTCCACAAAGATGACCCAGGTTTGTTTGAATCCGATGTAGCAGAAACTACAAGAGTTTTGGTTGATACTTATACTGAATCTGATTTACCATCAGAGGGTCACGTTACACTTACTTATGATATTGAGTGTGAAATGGAAAGTGGTCTACCAAATCCAGAAGAGGCAACTAACGAATTAACTTCAATTGCACTTCATGATTCTGCAACTAATCAATATTGGGTATTGGTAATGGATAAAGCAGGTGACTTAATAGAAAAAAAGACTGATAAGTGTATAGTAATACCTTTTAGAACCGAAGAGGAAATGTTACTTAAATATTTGGAGTTATATGAGATGATAAATCCAACAATTGTTACAGGTTGGAACATTGACTACTTTGATACACCGATGTTATATAATAGAATCAAACGATTACTAGGAGAGAAAACTGCAAATAGATTATCACCAATTGGTGAGTGCTTTTGGTCTCCATATCGTAAAAGATTTTTTATGGCAGGTGTATCTTATTTAGATTACATATCACTTTATAAAAACTTTACATATACTCAACTTGCATCTTATAGATTGGATTCAGTTGCCCAAAAAGAACTAAATAGAAAGAAAATTGAATATGATGGAAACTTAGATATTCTTTTTAAAGAAGATATTGAAAAGTTTATTGAGTATAACTTAGTGGATGTCGAGTTAGTAGTTGAGTTTGACAAAAAACTACAATTCATTGATACTGCACGAGGTATCTGTCATGCAGGTCACGTTCCATATGAAGATTTTGTATATTCATCAAAATATCTAGAAGGTGCACTTTTGACTTATTTAAAAAGAAGAAATATCGTGGCTCCAAACAAACCTGCAGATAGACAAGAGATGATGGAAGCTCTAAAAGAAGAAGGTGGGGGTAAGTTTATAGGTGCATATGTTAAGGCGCCAATTGTTGGAAAATATGAATGGATTTATGATTTGGATTTAACATCTCTATATCCATCCATTATTATGACTATAAACATTTCACCAGAAACAAAAGTTGGTAAAATTGAAAATTGGGATGCTCAAGAGTTCGTTAAAGATAAAAGAGAAACTTGGGAAATCAATGGAGATACTATCACACAGGAAAATTTAAAAATATTTTTTGAAAAAAGTAAATTTTCTGTTGCATCAAATGGTGTATTATATCGTACTGATAAAGTTGGTTTAATACCTGATGTATTAGACTTATGGTTTTCTCAGAGGGTTGAGTTTAAAAATCAAATGAAGAAATATGGGAAAGAGGGAGATAAAGCAAAATACGAATGGTATAAAAACCGTCAGTTGGTTCAGAAGATTTTACTTAACTCTTTATATGGTGTGCTTGGTCTTCCTGCCTTTCGGTTCTATGATATTGATAACGCTGCCGCTGTTACCACAACAGGACAGACAGTTATTAAATCAACTGCTGATATGGCTAACATCAAGTACAACAAGGAGCTTGGTACTCCTGATGCTGACTCTAATATATACATTGATACTGATTCGGTATTTTTCTCTGCAGTTCCTCTAATGGATAAAAGATTTCCTAATTGGAAAAACGAAGAACAAGTTGTAATTGCTGGTTATGTAGATGATATTGCAGGTGAAATGCAAGATTACCTTAATGACTTCTATGATATTCTTTCGGAAAAGGTGTTTAATGTAGATAAAGATAAACATAGATTTGAAATTAAAAAAGAATACGTTTCAAAAGCAGGTATTTGGATTGCAAAGAAAAGATATGCACAATGGATTATTATGAACAATGGTGTACCTTGTGATGAATTGGATGTAAAGGGATTAGATGTAGTTAGGTCATCATACCCAGCAGCATTTAGAGAGTTTATGAGTAATGTACTTATTGAGATATTGAAAGGTGATACCGAGGAAGAGTTAACCGATAGAATACACGACTTTAAAAATAGTTTATCAACAATGCCAGTCATTAACATTGCAAAAGCAGGTGGTGTAAAGAATTTGTCAAAATACAAACCAAAGAAAAAAGACCAAACTGCAATGTTTCAGTTTATGAAAGGAACTCCTGCTCATGTCAAGGCTGCACTTACATATAATGAAATGATAAAATATCATAAACTACAAAATCAATATGAACCATTAAAAGGTGGTGATAAAATAAAATGGGTATATCTAAAACAAAACCCATATGGTTTGGGTGCAATTGGGTTCAATGGATATAATGACCCTCCTCAAATTATGGAATTAATCAATACCTATATTGATTATGATAAAATCTTCGAAAGAGAACTTTTAGGTAAACTAGAAGACTTCTACGGAGCACTCGGTTGGGGTGAAGTTTTATCCTCAACAAAAACTGCTGAAAAGTTTTTCTCTTTTTAGTTGGATAATTAAAAATAAATTCGTATATTAGTAAACATTAAAATAAATATTAAAAGTAAATTATGGAAAAATCAAAATTTAATGGATTCGTTAGTAGATATAACCTCGGTGGTGAGGTAGAATCAGTAATGATTAAATCCGAAAAAACAAATATGTCAGTAAGAATGATTTCTGATGACAAAACACTACTAGGAGATGTAACTGTAAATGATACTGATTTTCCTGATGGAGAGTTTGGAATCTACACTACATCACAGCTAAAGGGATTATTGGGTGTATTGGATAATACAATCAAAGTAGAAGAAGTAACTGGTGCATTAAAATTCTCAGACAATGGAACAAAAATGCAATATATGTTAGCTGCACCATCTGTTATACCGGCAGTACCTGACTTAAAAGCACTTCCTCCATTTAATGTAGATATTACACTAGATAACGAGTTTGTAAACAAATTCATTAAATCTAAGGGTGCACTAACTGATGCTGATACATTTACATTTGAATGTAAAGGTGGTAAGGGAGAAATTATACTAGGATATTCTTCAATTAACTCAAATAGAATTTCTATCTCAGTTGATTGTACTTGTGAAGGTGATGTAAGTCCAATTGCATTTTCTGGTAAATACTTAAAAGAAATTCTTACTGCAAATAGAGGTTCGTCTACTTCATCACTAAAAATTTCTTCTGATGGTTTAGCACATCTAAACTTTGTTGAAGGAGATTATGTATCAAATTATTATTTGGTCGAAATTAAGTAATATGGTAAAAGAATATTCAGCAGAACAATTACAGGTCAATTACGACAAGTTCATAACTTTTATAAACAAGGTATTTAGTGGAGATAGGTTAGAAAAACTACTTCATATGTACTCGGAAACTGAATTAGGTACTGAACTTGCAATTGCCCCTGCAAGTGGTAAATTACATTTCCATTCTGCATACGTTGGTGGTTATATAGACCATGTTATGAATGTTTGTAAAAACTCATTTAGTGTTAAAAAACTATTTGCAGACCAAGGTGGTTTAGTTAATTTCACTGATGAGGAATTATTCTTTGCAGCATTACATCACGATTTGGGTAAATTGGGTGATGGTGAAAATCCACATTATATTCCAGAGGAATCAGACTGGCATAGAAAAAACCAAAATTCTATATTCAAGTTAAATCCAGATATATACTATATGGATGTAACTGATAGAGCACTTTGGTTACTTAATCAATATGGTATTAAGTACTCACAAAACGAAATGTTGGCTATAAAAATGGCAGATGGTTTATATAATGAGGCAACTAAAAAGTACTTCATAAACTACAGCCAAGGTGGTGAATTAAAAACAGAATTACCTTACATTATTCATTGGGCAGACCATATGAGTTGTAGAGTTGAATCTGGTGAATATAAAACTTGGTCAGATAATTATAAATCAAAATAAGTATGAAGGTACATACAAGTAATAAAAAATCAGTAGAAGATATATTAAATAATACTGTTATCAAGGGCCCTTTTTGGGATTATACATTAAAATATGAATTGGACAATACCTATCTTAATTTTAATGACTTAATTGATGATGATTATTTTAATATGCCTGAGTTTAAGTGGTCTGATTGGTTACTTGAAAAGTATGTATTTGATGTTAAATTAAATAATCAAGAAGAACGAGATGTCTTTTTTAAGGCATTTGACCGTAAACCCACTATATTAAGTTATATTCATCATGAGTTGGATGACCATCCATTAAAAGAATATGAGTATGAATTTACTCATAAAATACAACCTAAATATCCAATTTATGTGATTACAAAGGGTAGGTGGGAAAAAACTCTAACCATTGATACGTTAGAGGAAATGGATATTGACTTTAATATTTGTGTAGAGCCTTCGGAGTATGATAATTATATATCAAATCCAAAGATAGACAAAAATAAAGTTATTAAATTACCAGAAAACTTTTCTGAAAGAAAGCAAGGTGGTATTCCTGTTAGAAATTTTGTTTGGCAACACTCTATTGATAATGGACATAAAAAACATTGGATTATAGATGATAATATTGATGGATTTTTCCGTTGGAATGAAAATATACAAAAGAGAGTAAACGATGGTGTTGTATTTAGAGTTATGGAGGATTATAGTGATATGTTTAAAAATCTTGGATTAGTCTCATGTCAGTATGCATCATTTGTACCAGGTATTGATAATGGTAGAGGTGCTGTAATTAGAAACACACGAACTTACTCTTGTATATTAATTAACACGGAATTACTTGATACACGATTAGACGAGAGGTGGAGAGGTACATATAATGAAGACACCGATTTAACTCTCAGAGTTCTATCTACTGGTGATTTGTGCACTGCAAACTTCAACTCACTATTATCTGGTAAACAAACAACAGGTACAATGAAGGGTGGTAATACCACTACTATTTATGAATTTGGTGAAGATAAAGAAGAAAATACGAAGTTTACTGGTTTACAAAAAAAGTTCGATGAGTTAAAAGAAAATTGGGGTGATATTATAAAGTTTACTAATAAGAAGCATAAAGATGGTAGACCACATCATCATATTTCTTATACTAAATTATTTAAACAACCTCTTATCTTAAAGGATGGTATTAAACGAGAACCAAAAGTGAACAATTATAATATGAAATTAGTTAAACAAAAATAAAATGGGATTTTTCGAACAAACAAATAATGAACAAGTAGATAATTCTTTGTGGGTTGAGTCTTATAGACCAACTACATTAGAAAACTATGTAGGTAATGAGCACCTTAAAGAAAAAGTAAGTGGTTATTTAGAAAATGGTGATATCCCACATTTACTTTTATATGGTAGAGCAGGAACGGGTAAAACTACTCTTGCCAAACTAATTGTAAAATCAGTCGATTGTGATTATATGATAATTAATGCATCTGATGAAAATAATGTAGAAACTGTAAGAAATAAAGTAAAGGGTTTTGCTTCTTCAATGGGATTCAAAAAATATAAAATTGTTATATTAGATGAGTTTGATTATATGTCACAGAATGCACAAGCCATATTAAGAAACTTGATGGAAACATTTTCACAGCATTGTAGATTTATATTAACTTGTAACTATGTAGAAAAAGTAATAGAACCAATTCAGAGTAGATGTCAAACTTTTCAAATCATACCTCCGGCTAAGAAAGATGTTGCAATACAAATTTCAAAAATTTTAGGTAGTGAAAATGTAACATATCAACCAAAAGATTTAGTTCCAATTATTGATGCAGGTTATCCTGATATTCGTAAAATTATCAATACTTGTCAATTAAATTCAATTAAGGGTGAATTAAAAGTAGATACAAAAAACCTGTTAGAGAATGATTATAAAATGAAAGTTTTAGATATTCTAAAATCGTCAGACGATAAGAGAAATAAATATTCTAAAGTAAGACAAGCTATTATCGATAGCAGGTCAAATGATTTTTCCGAACTATTTACTTTACTTTATGAAAAGGTAGATGAATATGCACCTAATAATACTGCTAATGTAATAATCACATTATCAGATGGACAAAACAAACACTTCAATGCAATTGATAAAGAAATACCAACTGCAGCAACATTAATCGAAATATTAAATTTAATTTAAGATGGCAAAAATAGTAGGAATAGGTGGTAACAAACCACAAAAAGCATCAGACCAACCAACACAAGGTAATGGCCCTAAAATTGATTTAGGTAAATCAAATCCTGTAATTTGTTCACATTGTGGATATGATGTATTCATTGATGGTTCTAAATTTAGAAAGATTTCTAAGTTAGTAGCAGGAACTGCTCAAGATGTAGTAGTACCAATTGAAGTTTTACTTTGTGGGAATTGTGGTGAGATATGTGAAGAGTTGCTATCACCACAACTTGCAGTATTAGAAGAATTAGATAGAAAAAAACAAGAAGATAAGGATAATGGCTAAAGGATTATTTGACCATATTAAGCAAATAACAAATGTACAAGACCCAAATTATTGGGATAAACTAGAACCAGAAGACAAGAAAACATTTTCTAATTATATGGTACTTCGTTTTCTCTCAATGAAATATGAGTGGATTGAGACTATTGCAGCAGTACAACCATATCTTCAAGAAGCTCCACCTAAAGCAATGTATCTTGCCCTAATTGATTTACTTCCAAAAGGTAGACACTTTATGAAGTACATGAAACCAAAGGGTGCTGATAAATATGAGGGTTGGTTAGTTGAGTTAGTTGCAAAACACTATGAAACATCAAAGTTACAGGCAGAAGATTATCTAAAAATATTATATTCAACTAGAACTGGTAAAGAAAAGATAAAACAATTATCAGAGGATTATGGTACTGACCCTAAGATAATAAAAAAATTAAAATTGAAAATATAATTGAAGAAAAGTTTGGTAATCCCAAACTTTTTTCGTATATTTGTATAACAAATAAAGATATTTATGGCAAGAGTAAGTTTTTCGCAATATTCAACATATTCATCATGTCCTCGTTCTTATAAACTGAGGTACATTGATAGGTTAGGACAATCATCGGCAAACATATATACTATTTTCGGAACTGCTATTCACGAGACAATACAACATTTCCTTTCGGTAATGTATGGGGTTTCTAAGAAACAAGCAATGGAAATAGATACAGACTCTCTATTATTAGAGTGGATGAGAAAGGAATACATCAAAGAGAATGATAAATTAACTGAGGGTACTATTTGTACTCAATTAGAGTTGGAAGAGTTCTATGGTGATGGTAGAAGAATATTAGAGTGGTTTAAGAATAAATTAGAAAAGTTCTATACAAAGAGTGGATTTGAATTAGTAGGAATTGAAATTCCATTAAATGCAAAAATAAAAGAAGGTGTAAGTTTCATAGGTTTTGTCGATGTGGTAATGAGAGATTTATCCGATAACTCGATTATCATTATAGATTTAAAAACATCTACAATGGGTTGGAACAAATACCAAAAGGCAGATAAGTACAAGAATGCACAAATCGTTATATACAAAAAGTATTATTCAGAATTATTCAATATACCTTTAGACAAGATTAAAGTGGAATATCAGATTATGAGAAGAAAACTTTATGAAGATGCTCCATTCCCAATTCCTCGTATTTCAAGACACGTTCCTGCAAATGGTAAACCAACAGTCAATAGAGTGTATGGTGAGTTTATGAATTTTGTAAACGAGGTATTTGATGATGAAGGTAAGTTTAGAGATTTACCATATCCAAAAGTACCAGGTGACCGCAAGAAAAATTGTAAGTTTTGTGAGTTTCTAAGTAGAGGTCTTTGTGATGGTAAGGCTTAACGGAAAATAAATATCTATATACTTATATATATAAATACTAACAATATATACTATGAGTGTAGAAACTAAACTAACAACTGTAAAAATCATAAAAGGTGTTTATTCAAATTTCAAAAGAGTATCATTCGAATCGGATGTAACACTTCAAAAATTGGTAAACAGAACAGTTGAACGATATGTAAGCGATGATGGATTTAGAAAAGAAATGAATGAATATTCAAACCTTCAAATTTCAGGTTCGCAATTTTAAAAGAAAAAGTTATTTTAATAAGTTATGAGTAAAAAAAAGATTCTTCTCCTTTCAGATGATATGAGGATGAGTAGTGGTATCGCCACTATGAGTAAAGCATTAGTAATGGGTACTCTTAATGAGTACGATTGGTTTCAAGTAGGTGCAGCAATTAAACACCCAGATAAAGGTAAAGTTTTAGATTTATCGGTTGATATGCAGAAAAGAACTGGTGTAGAAGATGCATCGGTTAAAATCTTACCTTGGAATGGTTATGGTAACGCTGATTTGTTAAGACAAATTATGAATTCCGAAAAACCTGATGCTATCCTTCATTTTACTGACCCACGTTATTGGACTTGGTTATATGATATGGAACACGAAATCAGAGAAACCTGTCCAATTCTTTATTATACAATATGGGATGATTTACCAGACCCATTATATAATAGAAATTATTACGAAAGTTGTGATTGGTTAGGTGCTATTTCAAGACAAACATATGGAATAGTAAGTAGGTTAACTTCTTTAACCGATAAACCAACATACAAACCACATTCAGATTGGCAAGTTTCATATGTACCACATGGTATAAATGAAAACGAATATAAACCAACTGATGTACCCTCTGATTTTAGAAATAAGATATTAGCTGGTAAAGAGTATGATTTTATATTCTTTTGGTCTAATAGAAATATCAGAAGAAAACAACCATCTGATGTTATTATGGCATTTAAGGAGTTTTGTGATAAAATTGGTAAAGATAAGGCTTCTAAGGCTGTACTATTAATGCACACAACACCATCAGACCAAAATGGTACTGATTTACCAAAAGTTGCTGAAACTCTTGCACCTGATTGTAATGTAGTATTCTCAACTGCTAAATTATCAACTGACCAATTAAACCTTCTTTATAATATGGCTGATTGTACAGTAAATATTGCTGGTAATGAAGGATTTGGGTTAACAACTGCAGAATCGGTTATGGCCGGTACACCAATCATTGTAAATGTTACTGGTGGATTACAAGACCAATGTGGATTTAAAGTGGATGGTAAATATCTAACAGCCGATGATTACATTAAGATTGGTTCACTTCACAAATGGAGAGATTGGGAAGATAAAGTAACTTGGGGAGAATGGGCTACACCAATTTGGAGTAGAGCACAATCTCTGACAGGTTCAGTTCCAACTCCTTATATTTGGGATGATAAAATCGATGTAATTGAGTTATCAGAAAAAATGGAGAAAGTTTATAATACTCCAACCGAAGAATTAAAGAAAAATGGGTTAGAAGGAAGAAGAGCATTTATTGAAGATATGGGATTATCTCAGAGTAATATGTGCCAACAACTAATTAATGGAGTTGAGAGTACTTTCAAAAACTTCAAACCAAGAAAACGATACGAATTATTTAAAATTGTATAAAAAGTTATGAATAAACCTTTATTAGTATATCAGGCTCCAGTATTCACAAGAAGTGGTTATGGAGACCATGCAAGAGATATTTTAAGAAGCTTGTTTGAGTTAGATAGGTATGATATTAAGATTGTACCAACTAGATGGGGAAATACTCCTCAGAATCAAGCAGACCCAAATACTGAATTCGGTAAAAAGATGTTATCGAATATAGCAACTCAGGTAAATAGAAAACCAGATATCTTTATGCAGATGTCTGTTGCTAATGAATTTGAACCAAAGGGTAATTACAATATTGGTATTACTGCCGGTGTTGAAACCACAGTAGTTCCTAGAGAATTCTTAGAAGGTGGTAATAAAATGGATTTAATCATTGTACCATCTCAGTTTACTAAATCATTATTTGATAAAACTCAATTTCAAGAGCAAGATAAACAAACTAAACAAATTATTAAAACTTTCAAAAACGAAAAACCATGTGAGGTTCTATTTGAAGGTGTTAATAAAGAATTATATGAAAATCCAACTATAACTGATATAGATGTATTAGATGGAATTGAAAGTGATTTCAACTTCTTATTTGTTGGACATTGGTTGAAAGGACATTTAGGGCAAGATAGAAAAGATGTAGGAATGGTTATTAAAACATTTGCTACTGTTTTCAAATATCTACCTAAAGATAAAAGACCAGGTCTTATCCTTAAAACATCGCATGCTGGATTTTCTGTAATTGATAGAGAAACAACAAGAGAAAAAATAGAAAACGCTATCAAAGGATTAGATGATGTGCCATCAATCTATTTACTACATGGTGATTTAAAAGAATCAGAAATGGTTGAACTATATAATCACAAAAAGGTAAAAGCAATGATTTCATTTACAAAAGGTGAAGGATACGGAAGACCACTTGCTGAATTCGCAACAACAGGAAAACCAATTATTGTTTCTAAGTGGAGTGGGCACGTAGATTTCTTACCAGAAGAGCATACTGTTTTCTTAGATGGTCAATTAACTGATGTACACAATTCAGCAGCAGATAAATTCTTACTAAAAGAATCAAAATGGTTTACAGTAAACTATTCAGATGCAGCTAATAAGATTTACAAAGTATTTAATGAATATGATTCATATCTAAAAAAATCGGCAGGGTTGAGAACAAATATTTTAAATAAGTTCACAATGAAAAAAATGACCGAAGAATTAGGTAAAATTATGGATAAGTATGTTGGTACTATTGCAATTCAGAAACCATTCCAATTACCTAAATTAAAAAAACAAACACCAATATCAGAAAAACCAAAATTAAAGTTACCAAAATTAAATAAGTTATAATGAATCATTCATCAAAATATAGATTATTACAAGAAGGAACTGGTAAGAGAGTTCCTAAAGGAAACCTACAACCATATGGTGTATATAAAATAAGTACATACAAATACGCAGATGGTAATAAAGAAAGATTAGCAGGTTCTGAGGAAACAATTATATTTGTTACTGGAATATACCAAAAAAAGGTATCCGCACTTAAATTATCTAATATACCCCCAGCTAACTTTTTTAAGTGGTTTAAGAAATTAACAAAGGCTGATGATGTGGTTGAAAATGTATTAGAATTATCTCAGATTGGTTTATATGATTTAGGTGATGTATTTGATAAAGGAGGTGACAAGGTATATAATGGTTATATAAAAAACAATAGAGATTTTGTAGCAAAAGGTGCTGCATATAGAACCTACAATATGGATGGAATTCAATATTCCACCGAAATATTTTTTAAACAAGATACTTTAAAACAATACTATGGTTAATGTTACATATGGAATAACAGTTTGTAATGAAATAACTGAAATTACAACATTAGTAAACTTTCTTCATCCCAGAATACAATCTGATGATGAAATTCTCATTCAATATGATGAAGGTGGTGTAACTGATGATGTTATGGGTTATTTACGAATTATAAATGATTTACATACTAATGTAAATGTTATCGGATTTCCTCTAAACAAAGATTTTGCATCTTATAAGAATAACTTAAAGAACCATGCAAAAGGTATATTCATCTTTCAAATAGATGCAGATGAAATACCAAATGAATATTTGCTTACAAATATGCATGATTTATTGGAATCTAATAAAGATATTGATTTATTCTTTGTTCCAAGAGTAAACACAGTTAATGGATTAACTGATGAACATATCCAAAAATGGAGATGGAATGTAAATGAAAAAGGTTGGGTTAATTGGCCTGATGTTCAGACAAGAATTTATCGTAGAACATCTGAAATAGAATGGGAAGGTAAAGTACACGAAAGAATTAAAGGTTACAATACAATGACTTATTTACCAATAGAAGAAGATTATGCGTTGTATCATCCAAAGGATATTCAAAGACAAGAAAAACAAAACGCATTATACGAAACTATATAAATGGTAAGACATAACTTTACAAAAGAAATTATTACGGAGTTATTCAAAAAAGAACCATTAGATGTTTGGATTAACTCATTTGGAGGATGTAGGTCTAACTATATCAGAGATTGTATCAAAGATAGTTACACAACATACAATACAGCTTACGAACTTGCAGCTTGTCATTATGTTACTCCATTAGATGTACAAGTTGGCAGTGGTATCTTTTGTTATACAGAAGATGTTGGAATAGCAATATCATCTCAGATAAAAAGAGGTATGCATCACAACTTTCAAAAGTTAATGGGTGGTAACGAAGAAACTCCATTTGATATTGGTGTGTGGTTAGAAAACATAGATACCCAAATAGATAATTGGACTTCATCATCACATTTTCCAATTGTGATTATCAATACTGATGTAGTTGGTGATTATAAAGAAAAGTTTGAAGAGATATATGAAGTGGATATGCTACCTTTTAAGAAAAGAAGTACATCTGAGTATATTGATGAAGTAAAACCATATACTGAACTAATAGAAAAAATTAATAGTAAGTTAAGAAACCTACCAAATTTTAATGTAAATGGAAAACATAATATTGTTTATTAAAAGTTATAGGGGTGATTTACAAAGATGTGTAGGATTAGCTGAAAGTATTGAAAAATACAATAAGGATAACATACCATGTTATATATCAGTTCCACCTGAAGATGTAGAGTTATTTAAATCAAATGTTTCTGAATCTATTAAAATAATTTCAGATGATACAATTTATCCAAACTACAAAGGTTGGGTAGGTCAACAATTTGTTAAATCATTACTTTACAAACTAAACTTATGTAGGTTTTATGTTTGTTTAGATTCAGATGTTTACTTCTTCAAAGATTTTTATATTAAAGATTTCTTATACACAAAAGATATTCCTTATATGATAATGCATGAGAGAGATGATTTTTATGAATTTATAGATAGATTTCCAGAGTTACAAAGTTATGATGTAAGAGCTGGACATGAAGGAGAATATAAATCTATTATGGCTCACTTTGGTAGAGAAGGTAAAATATACCATTATGGAATATCTCCTTACATTTGGGATACCAAAGTTTGGGAGTGGTTAGATACTGAATGGGGATTGGAAACTTTATTTGAAAAACATTCAAATGAACTAAAATGGTATGGTGAAGGAGCATTGGCAATGGGAACTCCAATGATGCCAACATCACCTTTATTTAAAGAATTTCATTTTCCTGGTCAATATCAATTATATAAAAAATTGGGTTGGGAAGAAAAACACTTTCATAAACAATATATGGGAATAGTAATGCAAAGTAATTGGGGAGCACCTTTAAAATATTAAGAATGATAACATTTTGTATTTCAACATATAATAACTTAGAATATTTGAAGATAGCAGTAGATAGTGTTCGTAGGAATTCTTACTACAAAAATTCTCCATTTATAATACATGCCGAAAATTGTACTGATGGTACCGATGAGTGGTTGCAAGAAAACTATGAAAGATATGGTTTGAATTGTTACCTTGATAAGAATGAAGTTCCTTTAGGAATTGGTGGGGGTATGAACTTTTGTGCTGATAAAGTACAAACTGAATATATTATGTTCTTACATTCAGATTTCTATGTGACACCAAATTGGGATAAAGCTCTGATGGATACACATAACAAATATCCAAATGAAAAACTATGGGTAAACTCACATAGAGTAGAACCTCAAATGTTTCCAGATTCAAAAACTAGACCAGGTACAATTGTAGTTCCAAAAGAAATGTTTGGAGCATATCATAATGATTTCAATTCAGTATTGTTTGATAAATACGCTGAACAATTTACATCAGAAAATAATTTTGAGATTCCAAAAGGTGAAGGTGTGAGTGGATTAATTAAAAAAGAACATTGGGATGAGATTGGTGGGAATGACCCACTATTTGCTCCTGCATCTTGGGATGATATGGATTTATTCCTAAGAATGTTACAAAGTGGGTTTAGATTCATCTTACCAACTACATCTTTAATTTGGCATTTTGGAGCTAGGGGTTCACATAGATTAGAGGAAAATAATAATCAATCATCTGAAAGACAGATGAGAGCAGAATTTAACAATTCTCAAAAGTGGTTTTCTAAATGGGGTTCGTCACCAACCTTTGATGAATATGGAATGATAAATGGCATTAGATGAAAATATTCGAATACAACAATGGGAATCCACAATTTCCACATAGAGCAAAAAATTGGGGAGATATAGTATCATATCCATTAGTTAAAACAATCTCACAAAGTGAAAAAGTTGAACTAACTAACGATATGGTAAATGGAAAACTTATTGTAGTAGGTTCAGTACTACAACACCTAAGCCCAAACGATTTAGTATGGGGTGGTGGGTGTATTGACCAGAATCATATTTCAGCTAGACCTAATAAAGTATTCGCTGTACGAGGACCTCTAACAAGACATGAGTTATTATCAAAGGGTATTGATTGCCCTCCTATATATGGAGACCCTGCTTTATTAATGCCATACATTACTGATTACAAACGAAAAGAACCTAAGTACAAATATGGATTGATTCCACATTATGCAGATGAAAATGAAATTCAAGTTGAAAATCTTAAAAAACAAGGTGTAAAGATTATTGATATTTGTGTGGGGTTGGAAAAATTTATAGAAGATATTATGGATGTTGAATTTATTTTATCATCATCTTTACATGGATTAATTGCAGCAGATGCTTGGGGTATTCCGAATGCTAGAGTTATTATCAAGGGAACTCTATATGGAGGTCACTTTAAGTTTATAGATTATTGTTTATCTGTAAATAGAAAAATTGATTATGGATATCAATTAATACCAACCACAACATTAGAGGATTTAGGTAAGATTGGTTATAGCGATAAAATTGAATTTAATCCAGAAAAATTGGTAAATTCTGCACCTTGGAACAATAATGATTATAAACATTTGTTTTATTAAAAATAATTTAGTATATTTGTAAGATATGTTATTACAAGAGATAAGAGTTAGACAGGCATTGAAGGAAATTGGTAAAACTGATTATCGTTTGGATATTCAACACTCAACGCCTATAACAAAAATAGATGATGTTGAATACTCCCTTGTATTTCCTAAAATACTATTAGAATATAATAATGTTGATAAAGATATAGATACATTGTTTATAGGTTTGATTACTGAAAAACGAAAATCATTTTTATCTAAGTTTCAGCAAGCAACCATAGTATCATCTAGACGAGGCCGCGACATCAGTACAAAAAAATTTGATACTGATTATTTTAAAAATATGGCTAGGGCTAAATTTGTATTATGCCCTAATGGTGATTTTACTTGGACATATAGATTTTTTGAATCCATTATATTCAAAGCTATTCCTATTATTGAAGATTATACTCATCACTATGATGGATATCACTACTGCACAATGGATAATGAATTTATTTACGATGAAGATATGGTTAATGCTAACTTAGAAAAATTAAAAAAAGAAATGATGTTATGAAAATAGCTTTATGTATATCTGGTAAATTTAGGAATTCTGTATTTTGCTTTCCAACTGTATATAATAACTTCATATTAAATTATAATACTGATGTCTTTATACATACTTGGGGTAGTGTGGAAGAATGTTTTAATTTATATCAACCTAAAAAAATATTAGTAGAAAATGCACAAGATGTATTAAAATCGGAGTTAGGTAAAATAGTATTATCAAGTGATGTTAAGATAAATCCTTATAGTAATATCAACAATAATATTTTAATGTATTATGGTGTGAAAAAGGTAATTGAAATGGTAGATGATAGTTATGATTTTATAATAAGAATCAGACCTGATTTATATCTAAACAATAAACTAAACTTAGATACTATTTTTGATGATTTGAATAATAAAAAATATGATTTACAAATACCAAATAAACGGCAAAACCACGATGGAATTAATGACCAGATAGCTATCGGTAGATTTAAAGAAATGAAATACTATTCTTCTGTATTGGATAACATTAATATAATTGTAAATACTACAAAATATTGGCATCCAGAAAGTATATTAAATATTTTTTTAAAGGGGATGGACTTTAAAGTAAATCAATTAGATTATGAGTATGGTTTGGTTCGGAATGTTGATGTTGAATTTTCACCAGCATCTAATATAAATTATAAAAGTATATGAAAACAAAATTAGTAATATTTGACTTAGATGGTGTTTTGGTAGAAGCCAAAAACATCCACTATGATGCACTAAATCAAGCATTAGGAGACGAGTACTCAATTAGTTGGAAGGAACACTTATCAACATATGATGGACTAAAAACCAATCAGAAGTTAGAAATGTTAAGTGAACAAAAGGGATTACCAACTGAATTACATAAGAAGATTTGGGAAAGTAAACAAAAGTTGACTTTACAAAAGTTAAAAGAACTACAACCAAATCAAAATCTTCAACAACTGATGAATTCATTAGTAGAAGAAGGATATAAGATATCAGTATGTTCCAACTCAATCAGAAAGACAGTATTGACTGTACTTTCAAAGTTGGGATTAATGGAGTACATGGATTATATTATATCAAACGAAGATGTACAAAACTCTAAACCTCATCCAGAGATGTATTGGAGAGCAATATCAAAAATGGGATGTTTACCATCTGAAACTTTAATAGTAGAGGATTCACCCTATGGATTACTTGCAGCATCACGTTCAAAGGCTCATGTGTTGAGAGTAAAAAATCCAACCGAAGTAACTTATACAAATATATTTAAAAAACTAAAAGAAATAGAAATGGGAAAAACAAACGATAACCCTAAGTGGGAAGATAAAAAACTAAATATACTAATCCCAATGGCTGGTGCTGGTAGTAGATTTCAACAAGCAGGATATACATTCCCAAAACCATTAATTGATGTAGAGGGTAAACCTATGATTCAGGTAGTAACTGAGAATCTTAATATGGATGCAAACTTTATCTATGTAGTACAAAAGGAACATAGGGAAAAGTATAACTTAGATACACTACTAAATCTAATCACACCAAATTGTAAGATAGTTGAGGTAAATGGTATTACGGAAGGAGCTGCCTGTACGGCACTTCTTGCTAAAGAGTTTATCGATTCGGATAATCCATTATTCTTTGCTAACTCAGACCAATTTTGTGAATGGGATTCAACTGAGTTTATGTATAAGATGAATGAGACAAATGCAGATGGTGGTATTGTATCATTTAGAGCAACACATCCTAAGTGGAGTTTTGCAAAAGTAAATGATGAAGGTTTGGTAACGGAAGTTGCTGAAAAGAATCCTATATCAGATATTGCAACAGTTGGATATTACTATTGGAAGAATGGTTCTGATTTTGTAAAATATGCAGAAGAAATGATTGAACAAGATGTCAGAGTAAATGGAGAATTTTATGTTTGTCCTGTTTTCAATCAAGCAATTGCTGATGGAAAGGAGATTCGTACTTTTGATATCCCTAAAATGTGGGGGTTGGGTACACCAGAGGATTTAAAATATTATTTAGAAAATTATACAAAGTAATGGATGCATTTATACGAGTACAAAAATCAGGAAGTACCAGTCTACAACATTCAATATGGAAATCACCCACAGTAAAACTTATACAACACTCATATACATTTGATATAGGAAATATAATGACAGGTTTGCCTGGTCGTACTCATGGGTTTCCCACTTTTAATAGAAATGAATTTGATAAACTATATACACTAGTAAGAAATCCATTTGAAATATTAGTAAGTTATTATTATCACACACATACCAATTCCAATATGATAGATGGCTGGTGTAACTGTAATAAGGTTCATGGGTTTACTAGTTGGAGACATTTTTTGGATTCATATTTAGACCCAATATTTGATTGGCATTTACCTCCTATGAAAAAGTCAATGTATTCTTTTGCATACGATATAAATGATAATCTTATTATAGATGACTATTTTAAGATAGAAGAATCAAATAAATTGGAAAAATTTATAAAATACCATGGTGGTATTCCACTAGAGTTTCGCAATAAAACAAAAAACAAACCTAAAAGGAGTATAACAGATTTCTACACAGATGATGATGTAGATAGATTAAAAGAACTTTGGAAACGAGATTTAAATTATTTTGAATATGATTTTAGTAAATAACGTTACATTAGTAATACCTACATACAATAATCTTAAACACATTAAGAACGCGTATACTTCGATTCGTAAGTACTATCCAACATTAGAGTTAGTACTATTAGATGATGGTTCTTCAGATGGTACATTTGAATGGTTATCGGAAACTAAGAGTAATGATAATAATGTAGTTCTATACCAAAGTGAAGAAAGAGTAGGACATACCATCTTATATGATGTAGGTATTGATATGGCTAAAAACGAAATCATTGGTATTCTACATGCTGATATGATTGTTAGTGAAAACTACTTAGAAAATCTACTCAAACACTTAGATAAAGGAAAGGTAGTTTGTGGTACTAGAATAGAACCACCATTACACCCAACAGGTAACGAAAAGATTGTACAAAACTTTGGAATGGATTTCGATGATTTAGATATTCCAGCATTTGAAGAATTTGTTACAAAAGCACAAAGTGAATATAGTGACCAAACTTCTAAAGGTATGTTTGCACCTTGGATTCTTTACAAAGAAGATTTTCAATCAATAGGTGGACATGACCCATTATTCGCACCATTCCCATATGAAGATAGTGATATCTTTCAGAGATGGATATTAGCTGGATATGAATTAATTCAAAGTAGAGATTCATTTGTATATCATTTAACTTGTAGAGGACATAGATGGAACAATGAAGTTCAGAAAGATGATGATTACTATAAAGTGGCATCCAATAAAGCAGCAAGAAACTATTTGAGAAAGTGGGGAATATGGATTGAAAATGATTCTTACCAATATCCAATAATAACGCCAAAGTATAATGTTGAATTTAGGGTCTTTAATTGTAGACCTGAGTTATTAACTTTATTAGAACCTTGGTGTGATTCAATTTATGTTGATTTGTATGAATCTGTGGTAAATGATTATATTAAAAAAGAACAACCAAATACCTTAATAAACTTATCAGATAAAATAAACAAAACATTTGACTCTGATATTGTAGTTAGAATGGATGGTAATACGTTAACACAAAATGATTTTAAGTTAATTCAACAACTATCTAAAATTATAAAAGATAGTGGAGAGATTGGTAAATTTAACTTAGGTAATTTGGAACTTAATATAAACTCAATGAATGAATATCAGAATAATTTAATAAATGTAACATAATGAGAAAAACTTTAATTGTAACGCATGTAATGCCATTGGAATTAGAAATGTTCGAAAGATTCATTTCATATTACAAAAAGTGTTTTAATTATTTGGATAGTAATGATGATGTAACTATGTATGTTACACTTAATCTAAATCCAAAGTTAACCGATTGGGATAATAGTGAATTAAAACAACAATGGTTTATTGATAAATTTACCGAATCTATGATAGGAGTTAAATCCCATCTTCAGATTATAGTAGATGAATCGGTATGGGGTACAACTCAACAAAAGAGAGATGTTGCTAAATTAGATTATGACCAATTTATATTTGTAGACCCAGATATATCAATACACGAACAACAATTGAAGTTACAATTAATGGCAGCCCAACAAATATCAGAAGAATCTGATTTATTTGTACTTTCACCAAATATACCAAGATGGTGGGATGTAAGTTGGGATGTGTTAGTACATGAAAGTAGAATGAATAATGAATTAGGTGAGTTTAGAAATAAACAAACATTTATAGATACATTTAAACAAACTCCAACTGAAGTGGGTATTAGAAGATTGAACACATTTAAGTTTGGCTGTGGTATGCACACTTTATATTCTAAGAAGTTTTGGCAAACTATGGAAATCCCAATAGAATTTGGTGGTTATGGTTCAGAAGATACATTCGGTATGATAGCATCATCCGAAGCAATTAAGTTAGGCGTTGATGTAAGACAATATGTTTTGGATGGGATATACATTACCGAAGATAAAGATTTAGACCATAGAGAACCTTCCTATGTGGATAAGGTAACGGTATTTGAAACTAAGGTAGATGGTAAAAAGTATTCAAATGAAATACTCCCACAAGTCATCCAACGATTCAGAAATTCTCTCCTAAACAAATAAACTTAATATTTATATCAAATAAGTTTCGTTAATTAAGGTTTTGTATTTTAATCAAAAAAGAAATTTATTATGGGATTTTTTAAAAATATGTTTAAAGATGATAATGACATTAACGAAAAGTCAGTAGTAGGATTCGCATCATTCGCAATGATGTGTATATTCGCAATTGCTGATATCGCTACTGGTTTTTTTGGAAAAGATTTAGTAATACAAGAGTTTATCTATAATTCATTCGTAATCATTACACTTGGTTCGTTTGGTATAGCAGAAGCTGGTAAAATCTTTGGAAAGAAAGAATAAAAACACAATCCCTCTTAGGAGGGATACTGTTTTCTTCCTTTAAATAAAAGTACATTATATTTATCTTTAGATAACAACATAACTGATATGAAAAAGTTAAAAAAATATATCGTTGAAAATTACAATAGTGAATTCTCATTCTCGGAATTAATGAGTGAGGGTATTCCTAAATTATTTTTAAAGATTGAGGCAGTCAAGAAAGATATTGCAAAATTAGAAGCAGAAAGAAAAAAAGCAGTACTTCCTTACAAAAACGAAAAGGATGAATCTAAAAGAGAAAAAATCCTAAACGTATTAAAAGACTTGACTAAAAAAATAAAGGCAAGACAAAAGAATCTAGCACAACTGTTGGATATGGAGGACAAGTATGTTTCTCAGATGAAGGCAGATGCAGAATTAGATACTTCGGTTTTCGAAGATACCGATTTAGGACATGAAGATAATGAACCTGGTATGTTAAGAGCAGATTTAAGTATTATCGAAAGATATGCAGAAGAATTAGGTGAGATGATGAAATCATTCGAAGAAATGGATGAGGAAGTAGATTTACCACATTGGTGGCAAACTAAAATTATCAAAGCTAAAGATTATATAATCGGAGCTAAACATTACCTTAGAGCAGAGTTGGAAAAGACTGATGGTATATTACATAATAAAGATAATAAATAATAATGCAACCAGAATCAATTTACGCCGTAATTATAACACTTGTGACAGTACTAGGTTCAGCAGGAGCTTGGAGGTATTATGAAAAGCGTGCACAAGAAAGAAAAGAAGATGAAGATTATATCAAAGATGATTGTGCTAAAAGAATTGATAGGTTAGAACAATTATTAGAAAAAAGTGCCGAAGAAAAAGATGATTTAAGAGAGAAAATCTTAGAACTTACTAAAGATGTGGCCGAATTAACTATTAAAGTTAAATACTTAGAAATGGAAAACAAACGATTGTTGGAACTTAACAATCAGATTCTAAGTAAATCGTAATAAAATTTGGATATATCCAAAATAATTCGTATATTAGTATGTTTACCAAAGAACAAGAAGATATGATAGCAAGAAGTTTATTCAATGAATCAAAGAAACTAAGAGTATTTGATTTTGATGATACACTTGTAAAAACTACATCATTTATCTATATTACTAATAATGGTAAAAAGAAGAAACTTACTCCTGGTGAATATGCCATTTACAATGAGAAACCAGGTGATGAATTCGACTTCTCAGATTTCCAAAAAGTACAAGACCCAAACGAAATTAAAAAAATAACGAGTGTACTTCGTAGAATAGTACAAAGTAGTGGTGGTGATGGTGTTCACATCTTAACTGCTAGGGCAGCATTTAAACCGATAAGACAATACCTAAAAGATATTGGTATTAATATGAGTAAGATATATGTAACTGCATTAGCATCCAATAACCCAAAAGATAAAGCAGATTGGATTGAAGATAAGATTGATAATGAAGGATACGATGATGTATATTTTGCCGATGATTCTAAAAAGAACGTAGATGCTACTAAGAAGATGTTAAGAGGAAAAGGTGTTAAGTGGAGAGTTCAACTGATTAAACATTAAAAAACTTATATTTATAGTATATGATTAAGTTAACCGATATATTGAACGAAGATTGCTGGAAAGATTACAAGCAAGTAGGTTTGAAGAAGAAGAACGGAAAGATGGTACCAAACTGTGTTCCCGAATCGGTAGTTAAGGAAGAATTATCTTCTCAAGATAGAACGTTGATATATAAGTTGACAACTATGGCATTAAAGGCCATGCCAAAATCTCAAAAACAAAAAGAGATTATAAAGAAATTAAATTTCGTTAGAACTAAAAATGGTATGAAACCATTGTCAGAAGATAGTACTATAACTGAAATAGGTATATTCCCAATCAGAAATTATATAAAGGGAATGATACCATCTAAAATGTGGAATACAACAACTCCACAAAAGAAAGAACAACTAAAAGCAACAATTAATGATTTAATACAAACATTAAATCAATTTTGGAAACAACATAATATACCATTCAGAGTCAGAGAAGGTAAATCACAAAACGAAGATTTACGAAAGTGGTTCGGTAAAGGAAAGACTGGGTCTACCAAAGGTGGTGGTTGGGATAGATACAGTTCTACTGGTAAGAAGTTAGGTAAGTGTGGTGATGGTAAAGAAGGTGGTGCTTATGCAGCATGTTTATCAAAAGAGAAAGCCAACAAATTAGGGCCTAAAGGTAGAGCAACATTCGTTAATAAAAAACGTGCTGACCAAAAGAAAGCAGGTGACTCTAAAAAAGGTGGTAATAGAACAAAAGGAAAGACTCCGACTTTTTCAAAAACAGGAGCATAACGTTATATAAATGAGTAAACCCATAGTTACGGTAAAAGTTAGGAAAGGTGATATAAATAGAGCTCTTAAAATATTTAAAAGGGCAGTTATGAATTCTGGTCATATCTTCGAATATAAAGATAGACAAGAGTACACCAAACCTACAACTGTTAGGAGAAGAGAAAAACAAGTAGCTATCAGAAAACAAGAAATTGAATTAATGAAGCAAAATGAAATAGAAATTCCTAGTAAAAAGAAAAAGAAAAAAAGATAAAAGATATTTATTAAGGTATGGCAGATAATATTAAAATATCAGAATTAGTAGAATTAACATCGGGTTCACTTAGTGATTCTACGATTGTTCCTGTTCTGGATGGTGGAACTACTAAAAAAGCAAGTTTATCATCTTTACAATCATACCTTACAGATGATTTGGCAACAGATAGTGAATTATCTACTCAAATAGGAAATGTTAACTCTACAATTAGTGGATTATCAACAACAGATATCTCAGAAGGAAGTAACAAATACTATACAGATACAAAAGTAGACGCGAGAATAACAAATTCTGGTGCTTTCACAAATTCATCAGATGTTGATTTAACAGCAACTACAAACTACATTAGTGGGATTAAGACAAGATTAAATACTGAAAATGTAATTTCATCATCACAACAAATATCAGCATCTGCTGCATCAAGTGGATTTGGTGCCGGTGGTGGAGGTGGTGCTAGTATTCCAAGTGGAACTGTTTCTTCATCTGCACAAACAATAGAAAATCTAGGAAGTAGTTTGATATTATCTGGTTCCATAGCATCAACTGATATTGGTGATTTTAGTACGGCAGTTTCATCTTCAGCAGCTGCCTCTGGTTTTGGAAATGGTGGTGCCGGTGGTGGTGGTGGTACTGATTATATATCTAATATAACTTTAAGTAATTCTACATTAACATTTACAGGTCTTGGTTCTGCATTCAATAATTCTATCAATTTAGCCGCAGGTGAATCTGATGGTGGTAACTTATTAACTACTGGTGATGCTGGTAACTTTGTGGGAATAGCAGATTACGAATTAGACTCTGCTTCATTTGCAAGTGGACTTGGTGGAGGTGGAAGTGTTCCAACTGGAACCGTTTCTTCATCTGCACAAACAATAAAACATATTAACACTATTGGTGTAGTTTCTTCATCTAATCAAATAGATGGTGCACAAATAGACTTATCATCTTTAACCACTGACGATGTTTCCGAGGGTTCACTTAATAGATATTATAATAACACATTAGTATTACCTTATTTAAATCAATTACAAGTAATTTCTGGTTCTAGTGGTGGTGGCTTTAGTGTAAGTGGCACAAATATAGTATCATCATCAGCGCAAATAAGTAATTTAGAATTCGTATTGCAAACTGCTTTAAATGCATCTGCATCCACATTACAAACAAACATAGATTTAATTTCTAATGATGGACTTAGTGCAAATGATGTAAATGTATTCTTAGCAAAACAAAAATTTACAGATGACATTGAAATAACCGGAAGTATCTTACTTAATCAAGGTGCATTTAGTGGTAGTGGTGCTCAATTAAGTAATATACCTGCTTCGGCAATTATAGGACTTAGTTCAACAACTCAACTTATAGATGGGGACAATAACATTACAGTAGATAATATACAAGGTATTACTGCTACAATAGAAGATGGTAACTTTAATGTAAACTTATCACAGGGTAGTGACTTAATCGTAAGTGGTGGTCATTTCTTTGCATTTAGTGGAAGTGTATTTAGTGGTAGTGGTGCTGGTTTAACTGGAATACCTGGTACTGCTATTGTGGGTGGTGTTGGTGGAGGAACTTCATTAACAACTGGCTCAGTAACCGCATCAGTTGACCCAAACTTAGGACTTGTTGTCAATAGTAATATATCTGCATCAGGTGACCTTTTTGCAAAATCTATATCAGTAGGTTCATCTGGAACACCAACATTATTCTCGGCTAATAATCTTAACTTATCTGCTTCAAATGCAGTTGTAGTAACTGATTCTCCGATTAGATTAAATCCATTAACTGATAATCAGACAGGTTCATTTACAAATCAGAGTGGTGATATGATTTTCAGTAGTGATTCAAATGATTTTTATGGATATAGAATTATAAATCAAACGGGTAGTTGGTATTCACTAACAGGTGTTGATGATAGTACAGAAGTAGAATGGGATACTATTATAGGTGCACCTGCTGGTTTAGTATCAGCATCTTCTCAGATATCATCTTTAGGTGGTGGATTACTTTCATCATCAGCTCAATTATTACCTTCTGGTGCTACCGCAGGAACTATTTACTACCAAGATACACTAGCTGAAATGAGTGGGTCAACTGATTTTACATATACTGGTGGGACAAGAACATTAAATGTTAATAAGGTAATAGCAAATGAAATAGTTTATAACACTTCTTTAACTGGAGCTGGTAATGATACTGGTTCATATGGAAGAGTTGAAACTGATGCACTAAGTATTAATTCAGCAATAGAATTTCCAGTTTCAGACGGTACAACAAACCAGGTACTAAAAACTGATGGTAATGGTAATTTAGATTTCGCTGCATTTGCAGATGTACTTGGCAACGATAACATAACTACGGCTGGAACTGTAACAATGGGTACTGGTTCAGTAACTACCAATCTAAATGTTGGTGCAACCTTTAATATAGGAAGTCCGATTCATACAACGTTTAATAATTTAAGTACAACTATTGATTCAGCAAACATAAATATAATATCATCTGGTTCAATGTTGTTAAGTTCAAGTATGCATGTAACTATTCAAGATGTATTGGTATTACCAGAAAGAACAACTAATCCATCGAACCCGCAAGATGGTGCAATGATTGTAAGTAGTAGTGGTGGACAATTAAGACCTTACTTCTGGGATGGTAGTGCATGGAAAGGAATTTCATTCACATCTTAATAAATATAGATAAATGGAAACGTATAACGTTATATTACATAAGGGTGTTAACTACCAATCCTTTTGGGATGATATGGAACTATCAGATGATGGTGGTACTTTACACATTCCCAATCGTAGAGTTGATTCTCCAAATCTAAGACCAAATTCCCCAAGACAAGCATGGTACACTTTATCAGCTGAAGAAGTAACAACTCTAAGGAATGATAGTAGAGTTAAAGGAGTAGAGATACCACCTGAATTTAGAGATGATATTTTCATCGAACACAGAGCAACTCAAACTGGAAATTTTACTAAAACCACTTCCGATAGTGGTGATTTTTTAAATTGGGGATTAATTAGACATAAATCCAAAATCAACAATTATGGTGGTAGTTCATCAACTTCAGAAGATTACACATATACATTAGATGGTTCTAATGTTGATATTGTAATTCAAGATAGTGGAGTGGAATTTGCACATTCTGAATTCAAAGGACCCGATGGTGTAGAAAGAACTGTAACCATAGATTGGTATAGTTTAAGTGGAGTAACTGGAACTCAAAATGCAAATCACGATAGAGATTTTGATGGACATGGTACTCACTGTGCAGGAATAGCTGCTGGATTAAATTATGGTGTTGCAAAAAACGCCAATGTTTACTTCGTAAAAGTAAGAGGTTTAGAAGGTTCTACTGATGGTGCAACTGGTATTGCAACAACTGATTGTTTTGATGTAATTAAAGGATGGCATAATAATAAAGTAGATAACCCAGAAACTGGTGTACCTAATCCAACTGTGGTTAATATGAGTTGGGGATATCTTACAACTTATACTAATGCATCATTAACAGCTATAAATTATAGAGGAACATCATATACTGGAACTGATATAGATACATCAACC